>Ga0210391_10000073_pt1 | contig 116420 bp, 108 predicted proteins | sample IncBWC12OmetaG_FD_160573 | JGI IMG/M metagenome (GOLD analysis project Ga0210391, IMG submission 160573) | Forest soil microbial communities from Barre Woods Harvard Forest LTER site, Petersham, Massachusetts, United States - Inc-BW-C-12-O ...
GAAGTCGTAGTTGAACAGATCCTGAAACCACATCCCCGCGATAAACAGGAAGTTCCAGCGGTCGGTCGTGCGCCGCTTCATCACATCCTCGACCGTCCGGTCCGGACCGACCTTCCCGTAGTCCTTTCCCGTAATGTGATAATTTTTGTCGAATTTCTTCAGCAGGTCCATCAACTTAAAATGCGTCGGCGACTGAAACGGATCGTAGTTCTTCATCAAGCACAGCGCCATGCCAAACCCGGTCAAAAATTTCCCGCGCGACGCATCGTTCACCTTGGCAATGTCCTTCGCCAGCTGATCCCCATGCAAGAAAGCCGTAACCGGCACAGCCTCCTTCGTTTCTTTATCAATCATGACGGCCATGCCCGTTCCACAATTAGGGTGACAACCGCAAGATAGTTGGCCCCAGTCGTTTTTTGGGTCGTTGGCGTGCATCAGGTCGGCCCAATCGCTGAAGGTGCCCATGAAAGAAATCGGGAACCAGTCGCGGCTTGGCTCGCCTAAGCCGGTTTGATTTTTTACGTCGTGCGCTAAATGAGAGAGGGTGTAGCGCTGCGCCTGGCGGCGATCGTCGGTGACGGCTTCGTCGCGGCCGGTGAAGCTTACCGGTTGGAAGCTCAGGAAGCTGATCGTCTTTGGATTATCAAGCGCGAACTTGATGATGCGTCCAACTTGTTCGTTGTTGATGCCGTTCACGATCGTTACCACCGGAACGATTTCTACTCCGGCTTTGTGCAGGTTTTCGATCGCCTTCAACTTCACATCAAACAAGTTGCCGACCATGCGATGCGCGTTGGCAGCGTTGCCGATGCCATCGAATTGCAAATAGGCGTAACGCATTCCGGCTTCGACTGCCTGCTGGCAGAACTCGAAACTCTTGGCGAATTCAATTCCATTCGTCGCTGCCTGCACGGAGTTGTATCCAACTTTTCTCGCGTAGCGGACGGCGTCGAGGAAATACGGCGACAACGTGGGCTCGCCGCCGGAGAACTGCACGCTCATTTGCCGCCGCGGCTTAATCGTAATCGCGTTGTCGAGCATGGTCTTGATCTCTTCCCACTGCAGTTCGTGGACGAAGCCGACCTGGTTCGCATCCATGAAGCAGGGATCGCACATCATGTTGCAGCGGTTGGTCAGGTCGATGGTCAGCACCGAGCCGCGTCCATACTTCACCGTCGACGAACCGTGGTGATGCAGCTTCTCGTCGTTGTGCGCCGCGATGTCCCGGCCGGGGAAAACGTCTTCGAGGTGCTTCGAGAAATCTGTGTCGATCGACATCACGTCTTCGAAGTGGCCGTGCACGGGACAATCTTTCACCATCAAAATCTTTCCGTCTTTTTCGACAATCGTCGCTTTAATTTCGCCAATCTTTTCGTTCATCAGCACTTCGTGCGGCAGCTTGCCGTCGAGAATCTGCTGGCGGATTTCCGGCACGCATTTCGGGCACAGCGAATCGGTGGAGCGCGGCCAGCCCAGCGGCGGCTTCGACTTCTCGTAGGACTTGAGCAGAGGCTTGTCGGACCACTTAGGGGTGGGCGAGGCGCCAGGGTTGATGCGGTTGAGTCGGTCGAACACGACCCACGCACCCTTGGCGGCGGCGACGGCTGCTTTTTCTACGTACTTGATCGGCTTTCGCATGTTTGCTTCTGGCTCCTAAGCTCTTAGCGTCAGCTCAAACTTTCGAAGCTCGCTAAGCTGTGGCTTTCCCTTGGGATTACAGCGGATGACCTGGTTTCTACACTTTTCCCTGGGTATTGGCCTAGGGTGATGCTATTGGAGTGCAAGGAGTTAGGCATCTTTATCTCAACGAACGGGAGAAAAACGGGGTTTAGCGGTTGAATGGGGGATTGGGCGGAAGTAAGTTGTTGAAAGGAAACGGGCGGAGCATTGAGGGGCGCGCATGCTCGAGGTCTAAGCGACGCGTGGTCTCTCGTCCACCTCGTTCCCCAAGAACTTGAATGGGTTAGCAGCGAAGACCTCACCGTGGCGGAGCGACTATCGTAATCACTCTAAGATCATGGGTGGACCTTTTCGCTATGTCAGCTTCGAATCCACCCACGTTGCGAATAAATTGCCCAGGATCGTAGACTAAGCACACTAGGGTGTTGCAGTTCGGTTGTTCCTTGTACCGCGCAGTGTCTATGATTAGTTGATCCACAACCTCGTTTTGCTTCAGCCCCGCGCGAGTCATTTTCAGTTCAATGGCAATGCGTTCTTTTGCGAGCCGAAAATCCATTCTCGCGCTTCCGCCAGCGTAGGAGGGCACCCAATCCTCTGGGCGGACGTCATGAAAATGGGCGTTCAGCATGGCGCGCAGGAGATCTTGCGCGTCGTATTCGTCGTCAATAGTTATCGTGGGTCGGCCTTGTCTGCGAATCTTAAGTTCGCTTGCGACGAGATGAAAGCGGGTACATATGCTCTTGACGAGATCCAATGGTCGCTCGTCTCGCTCGCGAATGGTGTGAAGGGATGCGCGAAACTCGCTGTCTGAAAAAGAGTCCTTTACGAAATAGTCGACAACTCCATGGTGAAAGAGCGACCTGACTATCGTCGTTGTCGGGCTCTTGTCAGCGGTAACAGCGATTACCGGTGTTGTGTTGCCGTGCTTTCGCAGATCAGATAAGAATTCCAGCCCGCGGGGATAGGGTTCATTGCCTTCGTACAGGTCCAATACAATCAGATCGCAATCGTCTCCGGAAGCAAGCTGCTTCAACGCTTCGCCCCACGACGAAAATACAGGATCTTCGCCCTCCGCCTCTAGTATGCGGCGAAAGATCTTGCTCCAGCGTTCGTCGTCTTCAATGACTAGCACCCTCATCGACGAATCACTATCTCCCCGAGTGCCCGGTTTTTTCGGCCAATTCGGAGGGTTTCGCAATCAAATCGAACGGCGACCTGAAATCTCCAAAATCAAGTTCGGGAGCCTCTGCTGCAAAACCAGATAGGTCTAGCCTCGACTCCTCGGCCGCGATCGGCGTGTTTGGGGGCAAAGCCGCCCGAAGTGCATCAATCTCAGATTTGCGACCAACCGCCAACTTGATCGGTTTGCCCAAGGCTCTGCTCCAAAGGCTACTGCTGACGATGTGCCGGTCTGGATTAATTGTTGAGGGGTTTCTCTCGCGAGGTGGCATAAGTGGCGCCAACGGCTCCAATAGGGAACGCAGCAGCGTGTACACAAGCTCAATGCTTCCTGAGAAAGGAGCAAACGCAGACAGGATGTCATACTCCCAAAGTTGCTGCATTCTTTCGCCCCGCAAGAGCTCTACCTCCGGGTGGCGGAATCTCTCCATGCTTGCCTTTTGCTCTCGGATTGCTGTCTCAAGGGCTGAATGAAAGATTCCGGCAAATGCCTGGGTCTCAAATCCCTTCTTGCTGATTGCGCCGACGGCACCGCGATGTGCCACGTCAAATCCCACTTCCAATGTGCCATGAATCGTTACGAGGATCGATTGTGTGCCTTCTCTGAGATCGTGGAACCAATCCACTACTAAGAGGCCGCTCTTATTGGTGTCATCGCCCAAGACCAAGCTCAGATCCACCAAAGCTACGTGAAAAAACTGTCGTTCGACCTCGCGGCGCGCGGCCTCGAGTGACGAGGCAAACGTGACCAGGCAATTAGCCTCCTCCGGTACGCCCCGGAGGATCTTATGCCAGAGCTCATCGTCCTCCACTATTAGGCATTTTCGTTTTGTGTCCTTCATCGTGTTCGTTTCCTTCCTATGGGCCCGACCTTCAGTCAGCTGCACCTGCCATCGAGTTTTGCCTGCTCCCGCTGGCAATTGGGAGCAGAACCGATACGGTTGTTCCTTCTCCAAGCGCGCTATCTACTCTCACCTCGCCTCGGAACCTGTCAACAAACAACTTCACCCAGAATAGCCCAAAGCCCATTCCAGACCCTGGTTTTGTGCTCCAGCCTGGATCGAAAATGCGCTGTTTAGTCGCCTCGCTCATTCCTCTACCTGTGTCCCTTACGGTAAGCTCAACACATGGACCGATTGGCTGCACGCCCTCAGGTCGATATGTCGTCTCCACAGTGATCGTCCCACCGGAAGCGGTTGCATCAAGAGCGTTCTTGACCAGGTTCTCCACGAGCCTTGTAAGACCATAGACCGAAGCACTAACGTACTGCGGCTCGGGCCGAAGATCAAGTGTGATCGTCGTGCCGACACGGGTCTTGCCCGCCTTCTTCATCTCCGCTAGCGCTTCCCTTACGACCTCGTTTACGTCTAAATCAATCACCTTTTCAGCTTGGGCCAGCTTCTCCCTGATCCGGTCCGGCAGTTCTTCTATGTCAGAGAGGGCCTTTGCGATCTCCTCTAAAGCTTCCGCGATCTGAGAGTCGCGGTTTTTGACATGATCCCGAATGAACCGTCTCCAATAATCAATCGCGCTAAACTTGTTTTGGTAGCCGTGCACCATATTTCCCATAATGTCAGCAGCTGCCACAAGAGTCTGGGTAGCACGCTTCTCGGCTCGCATCCTCTCCATGTCCATGCCGAACTGCAGGTGCCGCCAGGCCCTGGCCGCTTGTTGAGCGAATAGCTCGAGCAGAGTTTCTTGATGCTTTGTAAAAGCACTCAGGCGTGGGCTTTCGGCGTTAACTACCACCAATACTTTCTGACCCTCTCGCGCGACAACGACAAGCTCGCTCATCGTTTCAGGAATCGTGGGGTGATAGACCTTTTCCTCTCGCACGTCGGGTACGTTCCTGTTCCTTCCTTGCAATACGGCTTGTCCTGAAACAGAATCACCGATATGAACCCTTTTGACATCAGTTGGGTAGCTGCTGAAGATGATGCCAAGGTGCTCGCCGTCCTCCTCGACGAGGAGGAGTTGCATGTGCTCAGCGCCAATTAATTTTTGCGCCTTTTCACACACAAAGGCGCAAATGTTCGAGTAGACATCTTGAGAGGGCCTTCCTGCAATCTTCTGTTCGATCTCCTGCTCGATTCTTAGGAGGATGTCGAATGCCATTGAAGAAACTGCGCCCGGCAACGATTCGTAGACCCGTTCCGCGTGCTTTTTCAGGATTGCGATGTGACTTTCCTTGAATGCGTTCAGCTTGGGGCTCTCGACATTGATGACCCCCCCCTCGCTGGGAAGGGGGACGGCTATTTCGCTCCGCATGCGCGACTCAAGAATGTTTTTGTAAAGACAAGACTCTTGCACGTCAGGGATGATCACGGCTTCCTGACTCTTGAACACCTGTCCACTTACGGAATCGTCAATCAGCACCGCCAAGCCTATTTCCTCGGGCCGTGTGCTGGCTACTATGAAAAGGTGCTTGCCTACGGGTGATAGGATCTGCGCTTGACCGTTTGTCTCAGCTATCGCCTCAACTATTGAGGTGAGGACCTTAGAGAGGATTGTCGCAGAGTCAATTCCATTTCGGGTCTCCGTGTGCAGGACAGACATTCTACCTCCTTGCAAACAGTGACGGCGAATTTTGGGACCGCCGCCGCAGTCAGTTCACTTGTAAAGGGACCCAGAGCTCGACACATACCGCGTACTAACATAACACTGATACAACTGATGCGATGGTTTCGATTCCGGTTGCAACATAATGTCCCGCTCAGCTAGCGGTGGAAGTTTGTTCTGCATCATCGGGGTCCACACAGGCGTGGATGGTGAGTGGAGGATCAAGCAGGTGCCAGGCTTCGCGGTATTGTTCAAGGCGCATGCGTTTGGCTTGGCGATGGGGATAGAAGCGGAGCATGGGTGCGGGCGAGCAGACTTCTACGGGGATGATGTACCAGATGTTGAGTTCGATTACGTGAGCAGCGATGAAGTCGATGTCGCGCTTGGTGTAGACGGCGCGGCCTTTGCCGGTGGTGTAGGTGGCGCGGGTTTCGTAGGCGCCGGCGCGGAGGGAGTCGGTGCACTTTACCTGTACGCGGAAGAGGTGAACATTAGGCTTGGGGCGGTTGTCGAGGATGAAGTCGTAACGCTCGCTGTCTCCCCAGGGCTTGCAGATGCCGAAGCTGCGCTGGGTGGCCTGGTAGAGGAAGGCGGCTTCGGAGCGCTCTCCGGTGCGCTTGGTGTTGGAGAGGTTATGGTTGTTGTTGGGGTTGCGGCGGCGTAGGGGCATCGGGACTCCGGCGAAGTTATTGCTTGTAGTTCATGGTAGCTACGAGGAGGGGTTTTCGGCTGTGACAGATGTCACTGGGCGGTCCACAGGGCGGGGACAGCAGGTTCCTCCTTGCTCCCTTCGGTCGCGTGTCGGAATGACAAGGTTAGTTCTTGGGTGGCTCTTGTCGTAGCGCTGGAAGCGCTGCGCCACCCAAAGGGCGAAATTCCGCATCGGGGATGGAAATCCCTTGCGGGGCTTGTTGCAACTTTGGGCGGGTATGAGGTCCTTCGACTGCGCATGACGTCCACTTCGTGGGCGTCATGCTTCGCTCAGGATGACAGAGATTAGTGGTGATCCGGGAATTCGAGGGAGGCTTCGAACTCCCCCCGACGGGACAGCCGAGGGCCCGCCCCGAGCATGCCGAAGGCCCCGGCTGTCCCCGCATGAGCATCCTGCTACATGATCCGGCTAACTCAGCCCTCCTGGGATCACGAGCTTTCGCTCATGGGCTCTTTCATTTCGAGCGCATCCAAAACAGTGGCAATTACTTCCCGTGACTCGGCTGGGTTCACAAAGCCACAGAGGCGCACCGCGCTCGAGATGATGTCAGTAAGTTCGGGTTTCGGCAATCCGCACAATCCTCCCGCAGATCTCTGCAGTTGTCGCAGCAGCACTAATAACTGAGCGACTCTTTTATCTTCGAGACACGAGGGTGAGTCGGAATAAGTGTCGGTCAACACATTGTTGGAGCGCATGTATTGGGGAGAAAGATGAAGATACAGCTGATTTACTTTGTCCATGTCCATCGTAGCCTCACTGGAAATTGGATTTGCACCTGCGCGGCGCGCTGGTGCATGCATCTGTAGAAGTAATTCAAGAAAATCGTTAGCTTGCTTTTTCATTGCGACCTCGCCAGCCATCAATCCATCGAGAAAAGAATGGCTGCGCCGGAATGTCGGCAGGCCTGGGCCGGGAATATTGAATTGCCGGCGACAGGGTTGCGTCGCGAGGTCGAGCGGGAACCACGCTTCCTCCTGCCGATCCGCGGGTGTAGACGACGAATTGCGCTTCGGACTTGCCGGGAAGAACTTCGCGCAGCGCCCAGTCGATACGGCGAACGCAGTCTTCAACCACGTTCATCTGCATCTTGGCTTCAGCCTCCTGCGCCACGAACACCAGGGGTTGAAGAGCGTTGCGAATATGGTGATTCATCAGGTCGATCAGGTGAAGATGTTCGCGCAAGCGCCGCACTCTTTGGCGCTCATACAAGTGAAAGATGGAAGCGGAAATCGCTCCTCCCAGAAGGTCGTCCGCGATTCGCTGATAGCCGTGAAGACCGAAGAGCGTCGAGAGCTGATCGATGGCGATTAAGAGCCCTGAGACGACAACGAATAAAATCGTCGCGCTCCACAGGGTGAAATGCTGAGACTTACAGCGCTTGAGAAAATTCAACTGATAGCTCCTTTGGACTGTTGAAGGTCCGGTAGGCAGGCTCGGTCGAGAGCTGCCAGGCTGACGATTGCTATGACTTGAATGTCGCGACTGGTAATGCCTCGGCAAACACAGCTTTGGCATTCGTCACGCGGAGATTCAGCAGCAATGTGTGAGTGGCTTCAGATCAGCAACGTACAAAGGAGACTTTGGAGAGAATGCCGATGGCTCTGACGCGGCGTGGCCGGTCGTTCGAGCACCACGCTGCTCACGGCGCAAGCCGGGCAGAAGGATGAGACCGCTGGCGTTACCGCAACTGGATCGACGGCAGGAAGAACGACAAGACTGCCAAGCCGGGCGGGCGGAGCTAAATTTACCGGAGCATCTGCCTCGTTAAAAGTAGTATCGGGCGAATCCGCTCTGGGCACGACGGATACGAATACCGCCGCTACCAACAGAAAGAGAACGGATATCGAACGAAGTTGCTTCACGGCCGCATGACTCCAAGTGCCTTCAAAGTACTCTGGCAATTCTCGCTTGTCAATGATGCTTCCGGGCTACAGAAGCCGCATCCGGCGAAAAATTGGGTACTTTGGTTTTTCGGACTCAGGCCCGGAAATGGTTGTCGAATGGGCGCGGGCAGCTTAGAATTGACGGACGCCACTCCCCCCAAGGAGCACTATGCAATCCCTACGTGCCGTGGTAGTTTCTGCGCTTTCCGTCTGGATGGGGCTGGGAGGGCTTGTTGTCCCTGATGCTGCAGCACAGAGCTGCGTCGCCGTCACCACTTATCACAACGACAATTTACGCACGGGACAAAATCTTTCAGAGACGGTGCTGACTCCCGCGAATGTGGGCACCATGACTCAGCTTTTCGCGACCACTCCGGTGTTTGACGGGTGGGCCGTGGCGCAACCTCTTTACTTGCCGCAGACTCCGATTAACGGTGGCATACACAACGTGGTGTTTGTGGCGACCCTGGCAAACAGTGTATATGCGTTTGATTCCGATCACGGTACGCAATACTGGCATGTGGTTTATGGTCCGCCCGATACTTATGGATATCAGTCGACCGGCGGGTGCACGGACTCCGGTTTCAATAAAAATCCCAGCGGCGGCGCGGGCATCGTGGGAACACCGGTGATTGACACGTCGGTTTCGCCTCCAGTGATGTACTTCGTCACTAAGGAATTGAATTACATCAATCTGCAGAACGTTCATCAGTTGAAGCTGCACGCGGTGGATACTTCGACCGGCAAAGAGTTGACTACGCCGATTGTGCTCGCTGGTTCGGTCGTCAATCATGCGGGCAAAACCGTTACATTTGCCGCGGAGTATCAAATGTCGCGGCCTGCCATGTTGCTGTCGAATGGAACCATCTATGTGGGGATTGGCTCGACGGGATGCAGGGAATATCCCAACTATGGCTGGGTGATGTCCTACACTTATTCGCCGACGAGTGGATTTACTCAGCAGGCAGTGTTCAACACCTCGCCCGATCTGACCAATAATCCCAAGGGGCCTTACGCCAATGGCGGTATATGGCAGGCTGGCGGCGGCCTGGCGGCGGACACCAGCGGCAACGTTTACTTCGAGACCGCGGATGCAAACAATTTTTTCAATAACGCCGCAGGCTGGCAAGGGACGGATTTTGGCGACAGCATCGTAAAGTTGACTCCGAGTCTTGGCCCGCCGGCATCGTCGGCCAGTTACTTCACGCCTTATAACGATCGCACCTTGTACTCGGCAGATCTGGATCTCGGCTCAACCGGTCCGGTGCTGTTGCCGGACCAGTCTGGGCTGCACACGCATATTCTCGTTGGCTATGATAAGTCGGAAAATATCTATGTTGTCGACCGGGATAACATGGGCGGTTACACCGGACCGAATGGGCCGAATAACATCATTCAGGATGTGTTGAATCCGACCGCTTCCCAGTGTTCGACCTCTGTCCAATTTACAGCTTGCGCGAATCAGTCGGGCACTTGCGGCTGGAATGCGCCGGTCTATTGGAACAACAATCTTTACTTCGCGTCGAATCCTGGGCCTCTGATGGCCTACTCGTGGACTCCCGGCAGCGCGACTCCGCTGGCAACTTGCCCCACGATTGAATCCGGCTTTGCGAGTGGCGCTTACCGCGCTGCCGCCAGTCCGTCGATTTCGGCCAACGGCACCACTAACGGTCTGCTCTGGGTGGTGACGTGGCCGAACACACGAATGGGCACGTTGCGCGCATTTGATGCGACCAACCTGACAAACGAACTTTTTGAGGCATCTGTTTCCGGAGTAGGCGGCTACCCCTCACCCACAATTGCCAACGGAATCGTCTACGTGGAAACTAAGGGACGGCTCTATGCCTTTGGAATTAAGAAGTCGTCCGGGTGCAGAACCAAAGCGGCGAGCGTGACCGAGCTGGTAGATCAACGTGGAGACGATGCGGTGCCTGCTACGCGAAAAACATCGCGGTAGTGGTTGAGCGCGAGGTCCCTCGTCCCGCTGGTGAAAACGCGGGACTTCGGGAGGACGCCGATCCTTGAAATGATTTTCTAGAGCGATGCTTTTTCCCAGAGCGACGCTTTCATGATTTTCTAGATCCGAGCAAACGCGGCCTAGTCCTTAATTTCTTCTTCTAGGGGACGGGGCGGCCGTGACGGGGGATGAGATAGCAGGTTCCTCACCCGCGCTTCGCGCGTGTTCGGAATGACATCCCTTTTTGGTAGTGAGCTGTTTTGAAGTTAAAACCCGTCGTTAATTTCTAGAATTTCTAGGCCAACTGTTCCGGTAGCATCTACGCGCTCAATTAAGCGCGTGGCGGCTTTCTCGGAAACGCCACGCGACTGAAGCCACGCAAAGAGTTGATCCTCGTTCGGTTCGTCCATCGGTTCACCTTTAGTATTAGACCCTTCAAAAACCTTGTAGCCCTTCGTGATGGTGTACGTAGTTTTCATGCTGCTGCCTTCAACTTCCGCTTCTCCAACAAGCCTACCAGTTCTTCCAACGTCCAGACATGATCCGAAGGCCGCAGCTTTTGGTCGCGGCCTCCGCATTTTTTCTCCCGACAACACACATCCCTACTTCTTCTGCTGCGCGTATTTTTCCGCACCGAGAAAATGCAGCGACACGTAAGGCTCGTCGCCAACTACCCAACTGTCGTGCCCCGGAGCAATATAGAAGAGATCGCCGGCTTTCATCTCGATCACGCGGCCATCGTCCATCGCGGCGGTCGCACACCCCGAAACCACCAGGCCGACATGTTCCACCATGCAGCTCTTGGCGCCCGCAGCCTTCCCCACATGCAAAGACCACCTCCATCCCGGCTGGTAGGTGGCGCGTCCAATGGTCATTCCGCCGACCTCGACTAGTTCAAACTTTCCCTTCTCAAACGTGCGGACTTCATCAGGTTGTTCGAAGCGCTTCAGGATAACTTCGTACATGATTCCCCCGTAACAAGAAATTGAAAGACCACTTTATAAAAGCGGCCGCAAACTTAGACTAATCCGAGAGTGTTTGCTTCCCCGCAGAATGCCGACTGAATATTTTGCGTTTGGCTTGCAAAGCATCGTTCGTAATTCGGTAAGCGTCATTTCATTCGCCGAACGCTTGTCAATGGATTCGATAACATCACCACTCTCGATGCCGGCCTCCGCGGCGGCAGACCCAGGCAGAAGCCGTCGCACCACAAACCGGTGAAAGTCTGGGCCTTCGGCGCGAATTCGTAAACCGCTCTCATCGTATTCCGTGGGCTCTGCATAACCATGGTTTGGCGCGAGCCACATTTGTTTCGCGGTGCTGTCGAACACCACAGTAAAGCGCTCCAGGAACTCGGTGCCAATCAGTCCTGCGTAATCTTTCGATGCCATCAACCCTTCCGTATCCTGCGCGAACGTGATCGGCGGGCTCTTGATCGTAAACGCACCGACTTTGATCTGATCGGCCCGGCCGTCTTTCGACTGCGTTGTGCCTCCCGTGCTGGTGCCGGGCTCCTCCAAAAGCTTCATCGCCGGCGGTGGCAGATGGTGCGCATCGCTGAACGGTTTGTAAATATCCGCATAAGTGTTCGCGCCACCGTCGATAAGAAATTTTCCGGTGACAAGCTCGACGCCAAGCAGCGTGACAGTCGCGTCAATAAACTGAAAACCGTGCTCATCGATATGAACAGGAAAGACCGTGGCTTCCGGAGAAGGCGTGTATTGTGCGGGGAGAAAAACAGAAAACTTGCGACGCTCGTAATCCACCAGTACAACAAAGTCGTCGAACAAGCGTGATCCGATGATGCCATCGACCTCATGACCCACGCTCGGCTCCAGAGGCTTCAGGTCGATCACACCAGATTGCGGTGGGTCAACTCAAGTCCCGGCAAACTGATTTCGACATCGCGAATGACTTCAGCGTCGATGGCGTTCGCACCGCCCCCGCGGGCTGCTGCGTTGCCGCTGGTCTGCAGTCCGATCTTAGAAGCGTAATCCCGGTCGATGGTAAAGCCCTGACTTCCGTTGTCGAGAATGAACCAGCCCGGATGGCCGTTGAGGTTCGTTTTCACAAATACCAGACCGTTAGCGACCAACTCCACGGGAATGTTTAAGGCTGAGCCGCCGGATGAAAATCGATACGAAGGAGGCAGCTGCGGGGGAGCTTGCCCAAACGCAGAGGTCACCGCCAGAAGCGCGATCGCTGCTCGAAATACGAAGCTCATCGAAAATCGCATCGCTCAACCTCGTGAAGTTCGGGATCGCCTCGATTTGCCATTTCGCGATTTGCCCTTCTTGTCCCAGCCGCCAAGATTAAGAGCAACAGCGGTGCATGCTTCGCGCAATTCGTCGGCAAGTTCCTGGTCTACCATGGTCCGCGCCACCACCATGCCTCCGATGGATAATGCAGCGATGCTCTGCGCAGTGGTGCGGCGACGCCGGCCATTCTGGACAAGGCTCCGCTCCAGGACGCTCACCATTGCTTTGAACACAGTCTCGAAAGCGCGCTTTGCGCTTACGCCGCTGCGTGCGACGTCGGTAGGCAGCGCGACCATGGGGCAGGAGTTTTCGACATCCTCGAAATGCTGGCGAGAGAGATAGGCGCGGACGACCTGGGGCCCAACGTCGGTTGATGAAAGGTCCACGTGCACACTTTCCCAGCAGCTTTTCCATTCGGGGTCGGTGAAGAAGCACCCTAACACCGCCGCACACAGATCGCTCTTGCTTTTGAAGTAGGTATAGAATCCGCCGTGCGTCAGCCCCGCGCCGGCCATGATCTGCTTGAGAGAGACGTTTTCAAATCCATGGCGATTGAATAGCTTGCGTGCGCTCTCAATCACGTTTTTCTTTACTTCTTCGCGATGACCAGCGGGATAAGACATAGATATCCCCGTTCTACAGGCGATTAAGTATCCCCGAAAAGTATTTCGTAGCCTAGCGAAATATTATCTTGAACATATTTTCCAGCGATGGTCTTATGCGGTGTCGGTAGAACACAACAACAGGGAGAACATAACGAATGATGAGCGATAGCAATGATCTGGCCGCGCTGGCCAACGGCCCCAGCCGGCGGCAATTGTTTACTGGGTTTGCGGTCACATTGGGTGGTCTGGCTTTAGGCTCAACCAAGGTGTGGGCGGAAGCTGAAGGGGAAATCTCTCGTACGGCGGAAGCCATTCATCAGGAGCCTGTTTTCAAAGCGAGCCCGAAGCGCGTCTACGAAGCGCTCACCGACACCGAACAATTCGACAAGGTCATACAGATTAGTGGCGTTATGAAGTCGATGCAGCATCTGGGCAACAAGCCCACGGAGATCAGCCGTGAAGTCGGAGGCCCGTTCACTCTCTTCGGCGGATACGTCACGGGTCGACACGTCGAACTCGTCCCGGGCCAGCGGATCGTGCAGGCCTGGCGAGCGGGCGGCTGGGACCCGGGCGTGTATTCGATTGCGAAATTCGAACTTGTGGAGCAAGGCTCCGCGACCAAGATCGTCTTTGACCACACGGGCTTCCCCAAGGGGAACGCGGAAGCTCTGGCTTCAGGATGGAAGGAGCATTACTGGGAGCCGCTCGCGAAACTCCTGGCCTGATTAGAAACCATCGCCGTTCATGCCTTGCGGCTGCGAATGTGATAGATCAGGTAGACGACGATGGCGACGTTGAGCGCGAGCACCACCACCTTCACCCAGCCTGGATGCCGGTAGATTTCATAAATCTCAACCGGCACTAAAGAGCTCGTGATAATTACGGTGAGCCACTCCGCCCAGCGTTTGCGCAACCACAGGCCGGTGCCCTCGGTTAGAAACAAAGCTGCATAGATAAAGCTGCCCACGCCAACTTTTTTGATCTGCTCAGGACTCACATGAGAAGCTCTCGCCAGAGCGATGTCGAGAAAATGCTGCCCCGGGTCGAACCTCAACGCTCGAATCCAGTGCTCGAGCACGTGGCCGAGATCTCTGTGAATCAGCCTGAATGCACCGACGCCAAGCGCGATCAGCAGCCCGGCTTTGAATAATTTGAAAATTGCAATCAGCCGGATCAGCCGGTCTTCAGACGATTTCATGGCAGAGCCATTATGCCTGAAGCCGACGGTTCCGAAGGCCGGATCGCGTATGAAATCGCCAGCGCCCATCCGCTATGATAATGAGGCCGATCGTTTCGGAGTCTCCATGGCCTTTCCTATCAAAATCTGCAGTATCTGCTCAGAGGAGTTCGAATTGAAACCCGACAAGCCGGGTTTCGCCAACCGCTGCCCGGAATGCAGCGCCGAGGAAGCTGCCGCACCCGCCACGAAACCCACGAAGGACGCGGTGCAGCGCAAGTCTGAGAGTGAAGCGAACGAGGCCCGGAGGCACGCGATGCGGGACCTTCTCTATCGCAAGGATAGCTAACGTCGCAAGACTTGGACCCAAAAAACTTAGGTGAACACCACCGGCCCGGAAAGGAGAGTAGCCAACCTGACCGGTGGTGTTTCCGAGGGAAAGAACACCCTCGAAAAGTTGAGTTCAAAGATCCGTTGAGCTGATGCTCGCGCGCCGGGTCTCGACGCGCGAGCAGTTTCGGTTACGGTAAGTAGTAACGGATCGACGTGAAGAACAGGTTGTCGATGCCTTTGGGTGCGATTCCGGGTGCACCGGCAGTCACATCGCCACCTCCGGACCACGCGAACTTCTCCAGATAGGAATACTGCAGGCCCCACTGGAAACGGCCTTCCGGTCCCTGGTGCAACCTGTGCCAGAAGCCAATTGTGCCTTCAATGATGTTACGAATATCGCCGGCGCAGGTGCCTCCTGTCCCGGGGGTACCCGTGGCGGCTGGTGGTTCTTCCGTCGCGCATCCGCTATTGTTAGCGAGAATGTTTCCGTAACCACCGATCCCACTCGTGGAAGTCGTGTAAGTGGCAATCGAAGGATATGCGGGTTGCGTACCAAATGCCGGGATGGCCGGCGTGTTGGAAACTTTTACCGTCTGGTAGCCCGTGTACTGTGTACGTCCGGCATACTCGTTGCCGAAGTACGCGTATACATCGACCTTCGGCGAGGCATGCCACTCCAGCTTGATCAGTGTCTGTTCGTTGCGAATCAATGCCAGTGTGCCATCCGGTCGCGCCGTCACATCTGACAATTGCGATGCACCGAAACGGCCGATGCCATCGCCGCCAACTACTTTGATACCCAGGTCAAATTTCTTGGGGACCAGGGGTAATGCGGCGCTCACTCCCACACCACCGCCAGTTCGCTAGTCGTTGAACGCGCCGGTAGCAGACGGGGCCGTCAAAACCGCTCCCGTGGTGCTGCTTACGCAACCCGCAGGATTGATCGGCGAACCCTTCAGAATTACCGTTCCGTCTGTGCTGCTGGCGGTTGGACTGACCACGGCGCAGGGATAGATGCGATCCCGGAAGGTACTGATGATTCCCAGAACCTCATAGTGTCCGAAACCAGGATCGAAAGCTGCTTTCACCACAAAATCCGGCAGCTTGTTGGGGGTATATCCAGTTGGGTCGAATGCATTGAACAAACCCGCAGATGCTCCGGGAGAATTCAGCCAGAAGTTCTGCGAGGTCGTGACCACTCCCAGGGCGGAGGTATTGGTGGACGTAGAGAAACCGCGACCGCCGATGGTTGTCTGCGGACCTTCAATCGAGAAGGCAAAGGCTGCCTTGTCGAAGTTCTTGGCCACGCGAATCGCATCCGCCCGCGCCCAGGTTAAACCCACAACGTAATTCGGGTCGATCATGTTCGGCAAAGATTCCCCGATACCGTTCCCGAAACGATTCGTGATGCCCTTTTTGTTTTCGGTCGCGAGAGTCCATTGCTGGCCCCCGGTAATCGACCAGCCGTTGGTAAATGTGGCCATGGCATAAAGTTGCCGTTGACGAAATACATAGCTGTTAGTTTGGCGGTTGTTGGAGGTTGTGCCGGCGCCGAGGAAGTCAGCTTCAACGTAGCCGTCGAGTGTAGCGTTCGCGATCTTACCTTCGACGAGCATGCTGAGCCTCGACTGCCGTGCCGAGAAGGCGAATTCAGAAACGTCGTACAGCGAGTTGCCGTTGAAAGGGATGCCCGTAAACGGCGTGGCAATGTCACCCCCCGTGGCGTGCGTGCGGTTCACAGTTTCACCAGCCAGAAAGCCGGCGGGCGTAATGCCGACTCCCTTGAAATGGATGGTAGCGGGTCCATCTTCCGAGTGATGCTTCTCTCCCTGCGGAGCAGGTGCTGGCGCCGGAGGATTCGCATCCGGCGTATTCACCGCCACGGTCGCGGGTTTCTGGTTTTGCGGAGCGGAGTTCTGGTTTACTTCCACCGACTTCGCAACTGCCGCTGCCGCCCTAGCGTTCGCTTCGGCCGCCATTTTCTGGGCTTCATCGATTTGCTTGTCGCGCTTGGCCAACGCCTCCTTTAGCGTCTGCAGTTCCTCGCGCAGTTCGTCAACTTCTTCCGCCACATCCGCACTGGTCTTGGCCGTAGCCGGCTTCGCCGGTGCATCTGCGTCTTTCGGTGTTTCCGCCAGCGCTGGCGCGGTGACAAGCGTCAACGACAGGGTTAGTGCTGCAAGCTTTTGCACTGTGCTTCCAAACGGTTTTTGCAGGAAACCGCCGGAGTTGATCCATCTATTTTGTTTAGTAATCATCTGTATTTACTCTCCTTTCGCCGAACCCTTTGGTTTTATTGGCGTATTGTTACAAGAGGGTTACAACTTGATGAATTTCTAATGAACGGGTTCTGATTTGGGAAGTGGGAGCCAAGCTCCTGTTTTGGGTGACGGCTGACCTTTTCTGAAATATTCTCTGAACCATTGCCCGCATTAAGACGTATTCAACTCAGGCCCGAGGCTTAGACTGATCCAATGATCTCGGCGTTGTGCGGTGGAGAGTAAGTGACTTCATCACCAATTGTTCCAACTCAGGCAGCGAACCAGTCCGTCCACCGCGCCGTCGCGTTCCCCTGGCACACCGCCGTCGTCCTATTGCTTTTGATTGGGATCTCTTTCGTGGGCGCTCGTTCAGGGAGTCTTCCCGGCGTTAGCGCTTATGGGCGCGCTGGCGGTTATCTTGTAGTAATCATGTTTGAGTGGCTCACGGTGGCGTTCATCTGGTACGGTGTGAGCCGTCGCCGCATTCGCATGGCCGAGTTGGTGGGCGGGCGTTGGGCGCGCCCTGCAGACGTTTTTCGCGATCTCGGGATCGGGATCGCATTTCTCATCGTCTGCGGGATTGGCTTGGTGAACGGACTCGGCCATCTGCTACGGGTCGTTGAAAATCAGGCGATCCTGCAGATGCTTCCCCGAACCACCACCGAGGTCATTCTTTGGTGTTTGATGTCGCTGACTGCCGGATTCTGCGAAGAGCTTATTTTTCGCGGCTATTTGCAGCGCCAGTTCAGCGCGCTGACGCGATCCGCGATGGGTGGAATCGTCTTACAAGGCATCGCGTTCGGCGCAGGTCACGGTTATCAAGGCTGGAAATTCATGCTGATCATCGCCGTCTTCGGCACCACGTTCGGCCTGCTCGTGCAATGGCGCCGCAGCCTGCGCCCCGGCATGATCGCTCACTTCGTGCAAGATGCAATGGGCGGAATCGTGGCCCGCTATTTGATGCACTGACAGATTTCTTCTGGTATGTTGGCTCGCACGGTTGAGAAAGACAAACCTATGCAGCGGCCGCGGACACCCGCTCTCCAGCCCGCTTGGCCGGAGCCAGCACAAGCAGGGCTACTCCGATGATGGCGAGCACAACTACGCCTACCAGTTCGCCGTGCGCGATCAAATTCCGAAACTCCTGAAACGCCATAAGGCCGGCGTGAGCGAAGCTCGACCATGCTGTGAAGGCGATCAAGCTGCGATTTGCCGATGGATCGCGCGCCGCCAGCAGCAGAAAAATCCCGAGCGTCACGTAGACACTAAGCATCATCGCCACCGCAGGCTCCTGCCGGCCAAAAACCACCAAGGGATAAACTAAAGCCGAGAAGAGGACACCCACCACGACCAGGACAATCTTCAGCGCACGTTCTCGATTCATGCTTCCCTCCTGCTGCGTCACGTAACGTGCAAAGAGTATACAGCCATCATGGCACACCCCTCCCGCCAGAACGCGCAACTTGTTTTCCTGACAGGTAGTGGTGCAGTTCGGCCTTTTGCCCGGCGTCATCCTGAGATTGCAAGATTGACTTGTGCGCCGCGGGCCCGTGTGGAGAAGGACACTCCTCTCCATCGCCTTTGATTTTAGTCTTGAAGTTGATCGTGTGGAGCGGACACTCTTGTCCGCTTGCCTTTGACTTTGATTTTGATTTTATTTTGACCGGGAAAGACACGGCTTCAAGAGCCTGCCCTGAGCGAAGCCGAAGGGTACCGTTGCGCCCTCAGATCAGCGGCTTGAGCCGCTGAGGGAGGAGTCTCCACGAACGCGTCCACGCCGTGGAAGAGCGGCGCCTTCGGCGCCGCGTAAGAGTCCACACAACACAACCGGGCTTCAGCCCCAGTAGCATTTCCGCCGCAGTCGGCTAGCACTGGACGATTCACCACAACCAGGAAGGGCACTCCAGTGCAGCGTCGAAAAACGGTTCCCCGGGTCCATTTTTAACGCTTCCCACAGTGCTTCAGCAAGCCGCAATCAGGCGTAGCAGCCACGAGAGAAGGCCGCGATTTTCGTCGCGGCCTTCTTGTAACCGCCTACTCTACCAACCACTTCTCACTGCACATGAATCACCTTGGCGCTTTCGTCCAAGGTTCCATGCACTCGAACTTTCTTGCCTTCGAATTGTTTCACCTGATCCTGATGGTCAATGTCGTAGGTGTTTCCCGAGGCTGCATCCTGAAACTTGTACTTATCCCCGGACTTCACAATCGTACCCATAAAGGTTTGCCCCTCAGCCGATGATGGCTGAGCCTGCGCATCCGGCGCTGGTCGCGACTGATCCGGCGTCGTCTGCGGTGGCGTGGCCGGCTGTTGCGCGGTGGGATCGGTCGTTCGTGTCGGCGGCGTATTTTGTTGTGCCTGAACCGCGATGCCAGCGCTTAGCAAAAGCACGAGAGCGCAAAGAAATCCAGGAGACCACAATTGCCTTTTCATCGAAATCCTCCAAGAGATGTGAAGACGTTCTTCCGTATCCCCTGATCGGAGCAACCCGCGTGCCAAAGCACCCATTCGGAGTCCATTCTCCCAGTTCGAAGAGTGTTGGCAGAGTGTTGTTCTATCCGCAGCACTTATCGTGATCACAAAACCTTCCTGCTCGTAACAGCTACGGAATGTCTGCATGACCGCTACAAGAAACGCCTTAGATGCGGACGCATATGCGCTCTGAGTTTCACACCACAAACGAGCAAATTCTGCTCGCTCTGGAGGGCTCACCACAACCGGGAAAGGCACGGCGTTCAGCCGTGCCGCGAAGCCCTGTCATCCTGAGGAAGCGGAGTCGAGCGCGAAGCGAGCGACTCCCAACGAAGGACCCATGCAACTCGCTGCCATCTCCCAACTGATGTTCCTTCTTTAGCGGATGTCATTCCGAACCGGGCGCCAAGCCCGGTGAGGAACCTGCTTGTCCTCGACAGCGCCGACGCTCGTGTGGGACGGACACTCCTGTCCGTCGCCCTTGATCTTTGATTTTGATTTGATCGGAAAGGACAAGGCTCAGTCGTGCCGACCACGCCCTGTCATCCTGAGGAAGCGGAGTCGCACGCGAAGCGAGCGACTCCCGACGAAGGACCTATGTATTTTCTAACTGCCTCCACCGCTCGCACTGAATTTCCGTGAACCTGGACACCTAAAGAACCTAGACATCAAAAGCCGTGAAACAAACGAGTTAGGTAGCGATTGTTGCTCGTGCGGTTCGCGCTACCTGTACTGCATTTGCTGTGTCAATTATGAGGCGGCTCCGAAGTGGCGCGGTGGCGGATCAATCCCACTCTGTCTGGTCCCTTGGGAACTCCCTCGCGCATTCTTCATGGCAGAGACGCTCCAGCCGAGTTCTGCCATCCGCTGAGACCCACACTAGATCGTCATGATCGCGAGTATCGTTCCACTCCAGAGCGCGAATGCCTCTACGAAGCTGCTCATCGCGAGCAAGCAGCTTGCTATGCTTCAGGAATATGAGGCCGTAGCCGTATTTGCCCCACTTGCCTTTCCGCATCGGGTGATTTCGATAGTAATCCAAGAAATCTTTGTTGACCGTGACGATCAAGCATTTCTTCTTGACGGCTGCGTCTATCGCCTTCGGGTCTTCCTTCCCAGTTATGCTGAAGTCCTTCGCCTTGTACACATGATCTTTCGGCCCGAACACATGCCCAAGGTCGCTGTTGCATTCGTCTAAGAAGATCCTCTTCCGAGCCATCGCCAGAGCCTATGGCCTGCGCCACTTGTCCCGACCGCCTCGGTCGGTATCCCGCACGCGCTCCACTTCGATGGTCGCATCGGGATCCATGGCGCGCGCTCGTTCGATGGCCTTCCGTTGTGTGTCGGCAATGCCGCTGGCTCGGTCTGAATTCGGCCTGCGAATCGCGTAGTCGCCTTCCTCCTCCCGACGTTCGATAAAAAATCTACTCATCAACTTACTCCTTATTACTCCTTCATCTGTCATTTCCAAGATGCATGCAACCTACTCCTGGTCACCATATATCTGCTAGCTATGATGGTACCAGAACAAATCAAAGGTGGATCAGCTCCCAACCCTACGATGGCCCCATCTTACGGACGCTGAAACCGGGTTTCAACTTAATGGTCGCGACTTCCTCCTCATTGTCGTACCTAGTCCTAGCCTTCTTCAACACCTTCACTAGGCTCTGCTCCGCGTACGTCTCCGTGTAATCGCCTTCGTAAGTCGCCACTGGTTTTGGCTCGCCATCTTCAAATAGTCCAAAGCTATCCATAGTTCTCCTTTTTGATTTAGAACAGGTCAGCCTCAGAATCAAAACCGTAACGGTTTCCATCGCTGTGCATTGGTACGACATGTGGCATTGGTAACTTGGTTTTCCTCTTCACTTGTTGGTTGACCCAATGCACTGACCTCTTACCGAAGAACTCTGCCAGCATCCAGCGAGCGCCGCTCATCACGCCCCGCCAAAATTCCGCGTGCATGCTGTCTGGATTCTTCTCATGCTCCCGCACGAGTGAGGGGAGAATCTGTTCAACGGTCTGGATAGCTGGCTCTAGAGTAATGGCCTGGGAAAGGGTCCGCACAATGAAGTTGGCCCGGTTTCGATCCTCGCCCTGCGCTATCCGGTCCAAGTCCTCCACCAGAGAGCGAGGGGCGCGAAATGAAACCACGATCGTGTCTTGGTCAGATGTTTTGGGAGGCATGGCAAAAGCGTCTTTACTGTATACATTCAACCACAAAACACTCCTTAGCACAACAAAAAATGCATGTGCCGACCCACCTTTGCGGCCCCGGGGGAAGAGTCTGCCCTGTCCCTCGCGGTTTTCGAAAGATTGCCACGAACACAGGCACAACGAGCCATTGGCTGTCGCTAATCTCGCGGGAATGTGCCGGCTTCGATGATTCGGAGTTAATGGTTCGAGGCACAGGAACAGCAGGTTCCTCACCGGGCTTGGCGCCCGGTTCGGAATGACATCCGTTGGAGGTCCGTCGGAGCGATGTGGGGGACGCGGTATAATCGCGCCATAGCTGACCATGTGATCCACATCTCGGAAGCGGAGGCCGCAAGCGACTTTGCCGGCGTGCTGGCGCGGGTGCGTGCCGGCGTGGAGGTCGTGATCGAGAGCGGCAAGTTGCCTGTGGCCGTGGTCCATGCGCCGCTTCCGCCCCGCCGCACCATCTCCGAGTGCATCGCGCTCTTGCCCGAGGACTCGACCACGGTTATGGACGCTGACTTCGCAAGGATGTGGAGGCGGCTATCGAGAGCCATCGCGAACCACTAGAACCGCCGCATGGGACTGATCCTCGATTCCAGTGTGCTGATCGTGCCGAACGGCAGGGACGGAACGCGCGGCAGATGCAGTTCTAAACTAAAGCCAATTTTCAGGCGCATAAACAAAAAGGCCACGACTCACGTCGTGGCCTTTTTTTATATCCGCCCGCAGCAAACTTCTAGTGTCTTCCCCCGCCCGGCCCGCCGCGTCCGCGATCGCGTCCGCCGCCACCGGGACGTCCACCGCGCCCGCCGCGTCCACGATCACGGCCACCGCCACCGGGACGTCCGCCGCGTCCACCACGGTCTCCGCCGTGCGGACGATCGCCTTGAGGACGATCACTGCTCGCCAGCGGCGCACCGTCGCGATTGAAGTTCGGTTCGGAATCTGGTTCATCGGGAAAATCGCCGCCGCCTTCGATCACCATCGTTCCGGTGGTGACTGGAGCGGGTACGAATTCGCCCTCCGCCGCAGCGGCCACAGGCGGAGCTTCGCCGCCCCCCATTTTTGCCCGCTGCTCTTTCAGAATGGCTTTGCGCGAAAGGCGGATGCGGTTGCCCTCAACCGCAAGCACCTTCACCAGCACCTGGTCGCCTTCTTTCAGTTCGTCGCGCACATCGGCAATGCGATGCTCGGCGACTTCGCTGATGTGCAGCAAGCCATCGGTGCCGGGAATGATTTCGACGAACGCGCCGAAATCCGCCAGGCGCGTGACTTTGCCGAGGTAGGTCTTCCCTACTTCCGCCGTGGCCGTCAGATCGCCGATGATCTGCAGCGCCTTCGCCGCCGACGCCTGATCGCTCGATGCAACTTTCACCAGGCCGGAATCTTCCACGTCGATCTTGACTCCGGTTTGCTCGACGATGCTGCGAATCATTTTGCCGCCAGGCCCGATCAGATCGCGAATCTTATCGACCGGAATCTGCACGGTGTAGAAGCGCGGAGCGAAGTCGGAAATCTTCTCGCGTCCGGCAGTGATCACTTCTTCCATCTTGCCGAGAATGTGCAACCGTCCACGCTTCGCCTGGGCCAGCGCCTCGCGCATAATCTGCGAAGTGATGCCGGCAACTTTAATATCCATCTGCAGCGCGGTGATGCCGTCGCGCGTGCCGGCGACTTTGAAATCCATATCGCCGTAGTGATCCTCCGCACCCGCGATGTCGGTGAGGATGGCATACTGCTCACCCTCTTTCACCAATCCCATGGCGACCCCGGCAACCGGAGCCTTCAACGGAACACCGGCATCCATCAGCGAAAGCGACGCGCCGCAGACCGTCGCCATCGAAGACGATCCGTTCGATTCGAGAATGTCCGACACCACGCGCATGGCGTAAGGCCAGGCTTCTTCCGTCGGAAGCACTCCGGAAATCGCGCGCTCGGCCAGCGCACCGTGTCCAATCTCTCGTCGTCCCGCACCGCGCAAAAATGCAACCTCGCCCACCGAAAACGGTGGAAAATTATAATGCAGGATGAAGCGTTTCTTGGCTTCGCCTTCGAAGCCTTCGAGGCGCTGCATGTCGTCGCTGGTGCCTAACGTTGTCGTGGCCAGTGCCTGGGTTTCGCCGCGGGTGAAGATTGCGCTGCCGTGAGTGCGAGGGAGGACTCCGGCTTCAATCCAGATTTCGCGAATCTCGTCGAAGGCGCGGCTGTCGGGACGGTGTTTCTTTTCGATGACTTCTTCGCGGAAGATGCGTTCGCGGAGAGTTTCGAAATACTGCTTGAACTTCGCCTGCGCTTCCTCATCATCTTCGGGAATGTCCGCCTGCAGTTTTTTCTTGAGCTCTTTTACCAGCGTGTGGCTTTCGGCTTTGGGATGCTTCTTGGTGTCGAGTGCATCCGACAACTCGGTTCCGACTTTCTTTTTCAGCGCGTCGTAGTACTTCTGGTCGAACTCCGGTGGCGTCACTTCGCGCTTCTTCTTGCCGGCCCTGGCCTGCAGATCTTTGATGGCTGCGCAGATTTTTTTGATTTCGGTGTGGCCGAATTCAATGGCGTCGACCACAACTTCTTCGCTGACTTCCTTGGCGCCCGACTCAATCATCACGATGAAGTCAGAGGTCCCGACCACCATGATGTTCAGCGTGCTCTCGCGCATTTCATCGTAGGTCGGATTGATGACGAACTGGCCGCCAATCTGACCAACGCGAACCGCGCCGATGGGTCCAAGGAAAGGAATGTCGGAAAGCGAAAGCGCGCACGATGCGCCGTTGATGCCGAGGACGTCGGGATCGTTGCTGCTATCGGCGGAGAGCACGAAGGCAATGACCTGCGTCTCGCACTTGAAGCCTTCGGCAAACATGGGGCGCACGGGACGGTCAATCTGGCGGCTGGTGAGCACTTCGCGCTCACTCATGCGGCCTTCGCGCTTGATGAAGCCGCCGGGAAAGCGTCCGCCGGCGTAGGTGTATTCGCGGTAATCGACGGTGAGCGGGAAAAAATCGATGCCTTCGCGCGGGTCGGCGTTTGCCGTAGCGGTGGCGAGGACGACGTTATCGCCCTGACGGACAACGGCTGCGCCGTGGGCCTGCTTGGCCAATTTACCGGTTTCGAATGAGAGTTGTTTGCCGCCGGCGAGGTCGACTGTAACGGTACTAACTTCTGGTTTCATTGTTTCATCCTTCTTATGCTTGTGGAATCAGGAGGGCAGGCGCGAATCCCCGGGTTGCGCCTAGGGCAGCGAGACGAAGACGCGGAGAAGATGTTGATCGGGAAAACACGTTCAGCCATGGAATGAGCGGGTGCCATGAGAGCTGGCCCCGAGATAACGCTCCGCAATACGCCCTGAACTCCTGCAGGGTTGGAGTTTGCTCAATGCGCGCCGGCTTCGCCAGGAAGGCGGCGTTCTCAAAGATACTGTCAGGAAAAATTCCGGGAGGACGGTTCACTGTGAAGGCTCCCAACCGAATCGCAAAATCCGCGATCAGGATGGCGCACCCACATTCACACGAAAATCCAGGATGGTTTCTCCAACGCTTACTTGCGGATGCCGAGTTTTCCAATGACGGTCTTATAGCGCTCGGAATCGTATCTCTTGAGGTAATCGAGCAAGCGACGCCGCTTGCTGACCAGCATAAGCAGGCCACGGCGCGAGCCGTGGTCCTTCTGGTGCGTTTTGAAGTGGTCTGTCAGTTGGCCAATGCGTTCACTGATGATGGCGATCTGAACCTCGGGGCTCCCCGTGTCAGTCGCGTGCGTCTGATACTGGTCAATGACAGATTTCTTTTGCTCTCTGGCTAACACTAACCTGGTGCACTCCTGTTCTCAGTTTCGATTTATCTTGGTGACGGATAAAGGATATCACGCGGGCGGGATGGGGGTAAAGGCGCCGATACCACTGGTCCCCCTTTCAATCTTCAATATGCGGGCGGCAAGCCAAGCTTCTTGACCAGCGATTGATATCGCGGCTCGCTGTGAAGGAAGTCAAAGACGGGCTCGTTTTGCAGGAAGATCATGCGGGGCTCGTGCGCGAGCTCGGCTTCGTCGAGCAGCTGCAGCGTCTGCTCTTTGCGCCCGGCCATGGCAGTGTCGAGCGCTTGCCAGTAGGGTGAGACATATTTCTTGGGCGGATTAACATCCCGTCGTGGCCGAGGTCGATCGTGGATACCTTGTCGGGGGAGCGATTGATCGTCCGCTTGCCAGGCCGCGACGGCGGCAAATCCGCCACGCGCGAAAGCTTGCTGCACGATGGGCACGGCGTCTTTTTGGCCTAAAAGAAGAAGCATTTGTTCCATCTCCGTGATTGCTTCTTTGTCGCGTCCGAGAAAATGGTAGGACTCGGACAAAATGTAGCGGCAGCCCGGATCGGTGGGCTGAGCTACGACGCGGAGGCGAAGCTCGTTGACGGCATCTTCGAACTGGCGGGCTTGAAAGTAGGTGTAGCCGAGCGCCCAGGGCCGCGCGAAAGGATCGATTGACATGCCTCGCTTCTGTTCTTCGATGGCCTCGGCCAAACGGTTGGTGACCGTAAGGATGTAGCTGTGCATGTGGTAGCCCTCGGCAAAACGGGGGTCGAGCGCGAGCGAGCGCAATGATTCGGCCTCGGCGCGCTGCCAATCCCGGGCATAGAAGAGATACCAGCTGGCCACGGAGTTATGGGCTTGCGGAAGGGAGTCGTCGAGCTCGACGGCCTTGCGCGCGGCCAATTCCCAGTGTTCTTTTACCTCGCTTGAGGGAACTGCTCCGGTGATCGAGAGCACGGCGTAGGTATCGGCGAGGCCACTCCAGGCGGCGGCGTAGTCGGGCTGAAGCTGGATGGCTTTTTCGAAATAGGGCAGGCCCTCGCGAAGTTTGTTGCCGTACCAGAACTGGAGTCCCCATAGGTAGGCGTCATGGGCTTCGGGATTGATATAGCGTTGCGGCGGGGCGGGAGATGTGGCAATTTTTACTTCTTTGGCGACGGTTTGCGCGAGTTCCTCGGGCAGCGAGAAAACCTGGTTGAGATCGCGGTTGTAACTTTCGGCCCACACATGGGTGTCGGTGACAGCATAGATCAATTGGACGGTCATGTGAACGCGGTTGGTGGTGCGGGAAACCGACCCTTCGAGGACGCCGTCGACTCCGAGTTCATGGGCAATGTCGCGAACCGGGCGTTGCACTCCTTTATATTGCATGGCCGAGGTGCGGGAGATGACTCGCAGCGAGTGATTTTTGGCGAGCGCAGTGATCAGTTCGTCGGTCATGCCGTCGGCGAAATACTCTTGGGAGGGATCACCGGAGAGATTGACGAGGGGAAGCACAGCGATGGAATGGATCTGAGAGGCACGATCTGGTGGAAAGAGGCGATATCGAACTCCGCCGGCATTCAGAGCGAGCAATACCGCGCCACCAAGCAACAGCACCAGAGCCGGGACCGTGAACATCCACCGCCGCGATTCAGAACCAAGAAGCGGTGCATATGAAGTTTGGCTGGGGGAATTGGCAGAGGCCTCGCCTACGACCGGGGCAATCGCTTCCTTTTCGGGCAGCGTCCTGGCGGCAGCAGCAATTTCTGCGCCCCGAGCGGAAATTAGTCGGTCTTCTGCCTTTTCCGCGATGAAACGATAGCCTTTGCCAGTCACGGTCTGAACAAAGCGAGGCCGCTCGGGATCGTCATGCAACGCGTGCCGGATTTTGCGGACCGCAGTGTTAATGCCGTGTTCAGTGTCGACAAAAACGTCTTTGCCCCACAGCCGCTCGACGATCTCCTGGCGGGTCGCGATGCTGCCCTCTTTTTCTGCCAGCAGGATCAGTAATTCCATTGGGATGCGTTCCAGCTTCTGGACGCGGCCGTTCTTCCTTAATTCGAAGCGGGAGGGATCCAGCTCAAAGTCGCCGAACTTGTAAATACAGGCAGGCACAGATACCAAAGGCGATCGCCAAAACTATAGCATCGATGCCCGAGACTTGCATCGAAGTTCTCTTGTCTGCAACGGCTTACGAATTCACCTGTCCTTCACCAAGACTTCATCCAGTCTGCATTGTGCAAAATCGCCTTTCCGTGCACGATGCGTCACACAGGAGGCTGTATGAAATTTGAGAATCTGAGCTTCGCCAAGCTTGCAACCTTTACGGTCCTGGTAATCGGACTCAGCGCCAGCGCATTTGGGTCATGCGGAGATTCCCTATCCGCGATGGCCACCGCGGTCCCGGGTCAATCCCGCCCGATGCAATCGGGCCCTCATTCTTCCAAACCCAACTTCGGCAGTACATCCATAGTCGGACTGTGGTATGTCCAGTACACAGTAGATGGCAGCGTCATCCAGGATGCGTACCAGCTTTGGAACGCCGGTGGAACCGAGGTCCACAACCCGAACGTCGACCCAAGAGGCGGCGATGTCTGCCTAGGAGTGTGGGCGCGAGCGGCTGGAACAAACACTTACACGCTGGCACACCGCGTGTGGAACTACGACACAACCGGAGACTGGCTGGGAACCATCACCCTCAACGAGAAAGTTACAGTGGATAAGAGTGGCAGCAGTCACAGCGGTATTTTTAGGGATGATTTCTACGACACATCCGGCAATTTCCTTATGTCGGTTACCGGCACGGTCACAGCAACACGCATTTCGGTTGAGTGATTCGAAATTCGAGCGGGGGGCTTGCCCAAGCTACCCCGAGCCTCCGCTCTTGAAGATACCCCGTCCAATCTTCGCTTGGGCGGGGAATTTTGACTTTAGCCCAGCGCCCCTCGATTCGGGCGCACCCTCTTAGCCCGAGTCTGCCCCGCCCGTCGCTGTTTTCGGCAGGCGCGTGGGGGACTAGCGTTCGGGGCAGCGTCCCTCAGCGGCTGAAGCCGGGTTGAATTTAATGGGAGCTTTCGGCACGACTGACGCCGTGCCCTTCCCGAGTTCATTCCTTCCTCGAGCAGAGTGGCGATGGCAGGAAAATGCATAGGTCCTTCGTCGGGAGTCGCCGCTTCGCGTGCGACTCCGCTTCCTCAGGATGACAACGAAAGGCAAAAGCGAAATCAAAGTCAACGTCAAAGTCAGAGGCGACGGACAGGAGTGTCCGTCCCACACGTAGGAGTTATAGGGGTCCTTCGACCGCGCAGCCGCTCCGCTTCGCGGAGTGGTTGCTACGCTCAGGATGACAATGGGGGAGGAGTTCGGTTACGCAAATTCGAGGGCGTCGGGTTGGTAGAGGAGGTGCCAGGCTTCACGGTAGGAGTCGTTCACGTGGGGTTTGCGGCGGCGTTTGGGACTTAGGGTCAAGGCGGTGGCGCCTAGGATGTGGCATAGGGGGAAGATGAACCAAGAGTCTTCGGGGATGACGTAGGCGGCGAAGAAGTCGATTTCATCGAGGGTGTAGGGGACGGCGCGGCCGTTGATGCGACGATGGGCATTGACGCGGTAGAGGCCGTACTGGAGTTGAGTGGAGGACTTGACTTGAACGCGAACCAGGCGCGGACGGGCTGGGGCGAAAAGCAGGTCCCTCCACTTCGCTTGCTTTCGCTGCGCTTCGGTCGGGATGATACGGGCAACGTGCGAAGGGTCGAGGATGATGTCGTAGCGCTCGCTGTCGCCGTAGGGTTTGGCGATGCCGAAGCCCTGGCGGGCTGCGGCGAGGGCGAAGGCTAGTTCGGAGATTTCGCCGCGGCGTTTGGTGGTTCGTTCGCGCTCGAATGGGGTTTGCTGGCGCGGAGTGGGCAGGGCTTGGGCCGGACGCAGTTTGCGTCCGCGAAAAGCGCCCTTGCGTCTGCACATGTGTTTTTGGGCAAAACAAAAAGCGCAAGCCGGAGGGCGTGCGCCTTTTAAGTTATATAACCATCATACCATACAGCTGGGGGTAAAAGTGACATAGATGGACAATCTATTTTCTTAATGGAACCATGCACTTAGCATAAAAAGGTGATGGTTCGGGGCTTGACAGGATTTCACGCATCCTGAACCTTTACGCGGTCCTGAAGCGCCGCTCTTGCACGTTGCGCATGCTTCGTGGTTGAATGGCATCCCGCGGCAAGAAGATGCGTCCCAAGATTCCTTAGAGACTCACGGGGCGAAATTCGGGGGCTTCGATTTGGAGCAGGCGATAGGCTTCGTCGAGGGTGCGAACTACGTGCAAGTCGGGGCGAGTTTTTTCGCCGAGGATTTGAAACATGCGCGCCAGTCCGAAGATGAATTCGATGGGAACGACGATGACCCGCATATATCCGGCAGGAAAGGCGGGTGGAGCGGCCGCCACTTGCCTTATGGCTCGGGGAGAAACTTCAAACTCGGTTACGTGCGAGAAGTCGAGAATGCCGCGGCACGGCGGATGGGACGCCATGTAGTCCGTGGCGGCGGCGTAGAAATCCAACAAGGCCGCACCGGTCATCGGGCCGTGCACCGTCCCGCGCAGGACATTATTCTTTGCGTCGAATTCCACGACAATCGACACCGATGACCTCGACGCCTCATTCTAGCAGTACGGCAGAAGCGGCCCGACCTCGCAGGGATTCCGATTTTCAGCAATGGGCTTCCGGCCAGCGGCCGTAGAGAATGTCTAGGGCTGGATCGGCGCTGTAGGGAGCGCGTTCTTGATGACCGAAGGCTTCTCTTCGGGTTTCTCCGCTGGCTTCTTCACCGGGCCCTGCTTGTCCGTCGAGTCTACCGCGAATAGTTGGTAGTGATCGTAGGCGTGGCGGCGATGATAGTAGTGGTGGTTCAACTCCATGAAGATATCCGCGTTCTGGGGCAGCCACAGGTCCATGTTTTTGTGGCCGAAGTGGACTGGGCCGTAGTCGGCGATCTGGTGCTGCACCGAGAGTTGCGGCAGAGGCTTCATCAGTTCGGCGTCGATGTGCACGATCTGCAGGTTGTCCGTGGTAATCCAAGCGCGTCCCTTCATGTTCATCGGGTAGTGTTGCCCACCGACGTTGTATTCGGCAAAGCGGTTGGGCTTGTCGTCGCGTTGGCGGAAGTGCACGAGCCACGCGGATTGGCCCTTCCAGTCGCCCACGCCTTCGCAAGTCATCTCAAAGTTGTCGCGCATGTCGGGATGGAAGATGAGCGCTAAAGAGATCGAACCTGAGGTGACGATGTGGTCGGGAAGATCGGTGATGCCGTAACGCAGGTTGCGGTACTCATCGGTTTGTAAATAGCCCGGTACATCCTCTGTGATCGAAGCGACGTAGGTGAACTTGCGGGTTTCTTTGGTGATGGGGTTGCCGGTCTTATCGAGTTGTTCGTGCAGCATGGCTTCAATGGCCGCGAACTTGGTGATGTTATCCACCAACTCTTTGACACGCTCGCCCGAGCCTTCCATCACCTGCTGCAAGGGGCAGCCGACGCCGGGTGCCACCGGCGGCTTGACCTCATCCACTCCCGGAGGTCCCCAGGCACTGGGAGGAAGCGAAGGCGCAGAGGCAATCAGGGCCAGATCGATTTCCGCGGGCGTTGGAGGTGGAGTTCGACCGTTGAGACGATCTTCGAGCTTGGCGATCAGTTCTTTCACCTGAGGAATAGCGGTATTGCCGGGGTTGTTCTGTATGAAAAGCTTCAGGGTGTCGATTGCCTCGCCATTTTTCCCGAGGTTGGCCTGGGCCTCGCCGAGAACCAGTTCGGCTATGTTGGCGGAGGCTTTGCCGTAATTGATCGCCAGTTGCGCTTGTTCGCGGGCTTTTTCCTGTTCCTTTTGCTTGATGTAAACGTCGCCGAGCAGATAGTGCGCCATCCAGTAGGTGGGGTCCGCAGCTACGGCCCGTTCCAGCGTTTTGGCGGCCGCGTCGTCCTCTTTGCGCTCGAGTTGCACCCGGCCCAGCAGCGTAAGCGTTCGCACGTTTTGCGGTTCGAGGGTGGCGGATTGGCTCAGATATGTTTCGGCCTTGTCGTATTCCTTGCGTCCCATGCACAGATAGCCGAAGAGGAAATTGACCTGGGCGTTCGAGGGAGCGAGTTTATAAGCTCGATCCAGCTGTTTCTGGGCTTCTTTGAAGTTGCCGGAGCGCAGGGCGTTCACTGCCAGCTTCGTCTCTTTGCGAGCATTGGCGGGCATCGCGCTCTCCGGAGTGCTCAAATCGACCGCCATCGGGTCCTTGTGCATGACGAGCTTGAGTTCACGATCCTGGACGAGAGCGATACGCAACTCTTTGTGTTGGGCTAAATATCCGACCGCACTGGCATCGACCTGGTAGTCTCCAGGATCGATCTGGCAAAAAAGCATCGAAGCTTCATTGTCGGTAGTGTCCCACGAATCGATATTCCGTTTACTATCGTGCAGCTTCACGATGGCCTGGCGGTCGAGATGCTTGCCGTTTTCGTCGACCACGGTTACCGTTAGCCGCTGCTCCAGGGCACACATGGGACGGTCCTTTTCCTCCATCTGGAGTGAGGTGCTGCCTCCCGCCATGGGGTTCATGCCTGCTCCCTGCGCCGAGGCCGGGGTGGCCCCCAGGAACAGATGGCCCGAGATCCCGGCGATGACTAGCGGGCAGAGGGACAAAAACCTTCTTTTGATCTGGGTCATAATTCTCCTGGAAATGCTCGATTGATGATGCGGGGGAGCCAGCGCTTAAGAACGAGCTATTGTACCGCAATCTGGTCTTTACAAAGTCAGGAAATTGTCGATTTTGCTGGGTGGCCTATCCTTGCGTTCTTGCGGAAGAGTGAGATACCACAACTCGCACATCTTCGCAAAGCCGGAGAGGCATCCGGAACAAGCGATCCCCCGACGCCAGTTGTTCGTTGTAGAGTGTGCAGCGATTACCGCGTGCTCCGGAAGTGGCGCTTGAAGCAGGATGAAACCATGTGTTCGGTAACGGCGTCGAAGCCGTTCAGGCCCTGAGGAGTCTCGCCCGCGCTGACATCTTCCGGGCCGTTACAGTGGTCAATTCGGGTTACAGAGTAGGCGGCGGTTTGCCCGGAGCCGGTGAACTGCTGAAAGAAGAATTGCGCCTGCGCCGCGGAGTTGTTCTGCTCGGAATCGACATTGCTGCACAGCCAGCCTGCCAGAGAGGTTTGCGGATAAAAGAAGCTAGGTTCGTTATTGCCGTCAACTATGCTCATGGCTTCCCACGCGGCGTTGGCTCCCTGGCCGGTGATGTTTCCGGCATTACAACTCGGCTGGCCCGACCAGTGTCCCACCAAGCCGGGGTCGGCATTCACATAGTAGGGAGGGTCCGGCCACTGCTCGCCATTGCAGCCAAACTGTCCCGTCGGGCAGACGGTCACCGTAGGCGCATGGGGAACCACGCAGCCTTGTTCAATGTTGCCGAAAACCGGTCCGGAGAGCAGTTCGACGTTATCGAGATAACTCGAACTTCCATACCATGCCAACGAATAGGCTGCAGCCCCAGAGCCGGCGCTGAGAGCCTGCACGCACATGCCTCCCTGGCTATAGAGATTATCGTAGATATAGTTCAGAAAGGTGGCGGGACGGCACGCGGCATCCCTGATGCTGGTTCCAGAGGAACCGTTGGTCGCTTCCCAATCTGTCTCCCAGGTTACGTAAACGAGTTGATAGCCATCCGCGAGATATTTTGCCGGATAGCTAGGGTCCTGATAGGCGCTGGTGCCGCCACCGCCTTCAAGAAAAACAATCGTCCCTTTAACTTCGCCTCTAGGATTAATAACACCATAGCTGAAGCCAATATCCGCTGCATTCGCGCAGTCCTGCACCATTCCACTAAAGCAGTCCATCCCCGGATAGTAAGCGTTTGGGCAAGCTTGCAGATGCTTGACGGTGCGCGGATTAATATTGCCGAGCGGCAAAGGCGCGCGCTGCGCCTGTGCAGGAAGCGCGCCAAAAATCATGGTGAAGGCAATCGCCGCAAAAGCCGTGCCTGCGGCGGTGTACAGAGGGTTTTTCATCCGAACCATAGTTCGACATCATAAGATAATTGCGGCCTCGCAGGTACAGCACAGAAGTCTGGAGTCTTATTTCTCTGCCCCATTCCGGGAAAGCGGCATGTGTTTGCGACATGGATTTACCCGATCGTTGATCATACCCAGCCTCTGCGATAATGAAAACCAGGAGCGGGGCACCCACAGTTCTAGATAATGAAGTCCTTCGTTCGAACTTTTCCCATGACATCTTTTTTACTGTTTCGCACCGTTGGATGCTTTCGCGCCATAGGCATTCTCTCAATTACGTTGCTCTCCGGAATTACTGCCGGAATGGGAGGTATGGCGGCACAAACCAAGCAGGAGACGCAGCCTCCGGCGGTGCGCGCCATTGGCCACAGGCTGCAGGAGAAAGGTGTGCCGAATTTCGGTGAAGTCACGCCTACACTTTACCGCGGAGGGCTGCTCAACCCGACAGGAATCAAGGCGCTGAAACGGCTGGGCATGAACGTGATCATCGATACTCACGCCCATGACGAGACTGAAGAGAAAATCGTTGAGAACCTGGGGATGAAGTATGTTGCGATCCCGTGGCACTGTCCGTGGCCGCATGACGAAGTTTTTGCGAAGTTTTTGCAGGTGCTCCATGAGAATAAAGGTAAGAAAGTCTTCATGCATTGCCGCCTGGGAGATGATCGCACCGGAATGATGGTCGCGGCCTATCGCATGGCGGAAGAGGGTTGGACCGCCGACGAAGCGATGCGTGAGATGAAATCGTTCGGCTTCTCGCGAAGCCATCACCTCTTGTGCCCGGGGCTGGCGAGGTATGAAAAAGAATTTCCGAAGCGGCTGAAAGAAGATCCAGTTTTTGAGGGTGTGCGGGGAAAGACGGCGAATTAGTTCTTCCTTTTCGCAGGCGCAGCGATCTTTAATGGAAGATGCGCATCAACCCCGTTGCGGGCAGGTCCGGAGCGAGAAATCGATGAGACTTCCCTTCCGCGGCATTGGCCAGCGCCTCGGCGGCGAGATATCCGCTGCGCACCGCGCCTTCCATGGTTGCGGGCCAGCCGGTGGCAGTCCAGTCGCCGGCGAGGAACACGCGCGGCCACACTGTGATCTGCTGCGGACGGTACGCGTCAATGCCGGGACGGGGAGAATACGTGGCGTGCACTTCCTTGATCACCGTGGACTTCACCAGATTCGCGGTTCGCGCCGCCGGGAAAAATTCGCGGACTTCTTTCAGGGCTAGGTCGACGATTTCGGAGCGCGACTTTTCGATGAGGTTCTTTGAGGCACTGACGACGAGTTCGATGTAGCTGCCCTCAGGGGCTAAAGCCCCATTTTCTCTCGGCCGCTGATCGGCACGACTGAAGTCGTGCCCTTCCCGATTTTGTTGTCCCCGATCGCGTGGATCGAGCAAGCGCGACTTGTGAAACATCCATTGAATCGTGCGGTCGAGCAGGACGGCGTGATCGAGATCGCTGATTTGCCGGTCAAACCAGAGATGAATCCCGGTGATCGGAGCGGACTCAAAGTGGCTCAGATTCTCACGTAACGGAGCAGTTTCGGCGCTTTGCGGCAGCACGCGGGCAAGACCGTCGAAGGGCAGCGCTAGAACGAGATAATCGAAATCCGCTTCGCCATCGCCTGCAGAAATCCGCACCCGCCCCGGCTCGGGAGAAAAAGCCTCGATCGAATTGCGAAACTGGATCTCGCCGCCGCGCGCGCGAATGTAATCTCCAGCGCGATTGTAAAGGTCCGTCAGCGGAATGCTCGGAACGCCCATATGCCGCGCCGCGGGCGACTTCATCGACTCGCGCACCACTTGTGCCGCGTAGGAAATCGAAATCAGATCGAGATCCTCGCTCAGCGCGCTCACAAGAATTGGTTTCCAAAATCGATTGATTGCGTTCGCCGTTTGCCCGCGCCGCAACAGCCACTGATGAAAAGACTGTCCGGTGTCCGCTTGCTTGCGCAAGGTGAGCGCGGCGATGGCACGCGAGATCGTCAGCTTGTCTTTTCCAGTGAGAAAAGGAAACCGCAAAAACGAAGGCATGGTGTGCAACGGCGCAGGCAGCGGTGAAGCATGCATCACGCTGGCGCGACCGCCCGGCTCGATGAAAGTCATGTCTTCGTACCAGCGGATTTTGTCCTCCACGCCGATGCGCCGGTAAAACTCAACCAGGTTGGTACAGACTCGAAACAATACGTGCTGGCAGTTATCGACCACCTCGCCGGTGCCGGGATGCTCGTAGGAAGATGCGCGGCCTCCGAGATAAGGCCGCCGTTCGAACAGGGTCACGCGAAAACCAATGTCGGAGAGAGCGCAGGCGGCAGCCAGTCCGGCGAGGCCGCCGCCGGCGATAGCTACGGTAGGTTGAGTGGGAGGCTGAATCATGCGCGGGTTCGGGCGAAATGCGGCAGTATCATCGCTTCAAAGAAACAGCAGGTTCCTCACCGAGCCTTTGGCTCGATTCGGAATGACAAAATGTTTTCGGTTCGCAATGACAAGATTGTTTTTCAGACTGATTCAACCCAAGAGTAGCGAACATCAAGTGAGGCGCTGCCAGAAACCTTTCCCTAGAATCCGCAGCTTTTCGCCGACCGTGAGGCTCACCTTTGCGCTCAGCACGTCATACTCGCGATCGGCGATTTTTTCCAGCAGCCGGCGATAAATATTGACCAGTACCCACAGCGCGGGCTGGCTATCTTCCGAGATATAGGGAATAAGCTGCTCGCCAGCCTGATAAAACTCGCGGGCGCGATCGGCTTCCATCGCGAGCAGAGGCCGCAAGCGCGCCGCATCGGGCGCATTCAGCAAATCTGCGGCCGAGAGTCCAAACTTCGCGAGGTCTTCTTCCGGCAAATACACGCGGCCCATGGCAGCGTCTTCTTTCACATCGCGAATGATGTTCGTTAGTTGAAATGCGAGTCCGCATTGCTCAGCCAGCGGCTCGGCCGCGGGATCGCGATATCCAAAGATGTGGATGCAGACCAGCCCCACAACTGATGCTACGCGATAGCAATAGACTTTCAGATCTTCGAAGGTTTGGTAACGAACCGTCAGAGCCGGGGTCGCGGCATCGGGCACCGCTTCTGATTCCACGTCCATCGCGGTCCCCATCGCCAGTTCGTCCAGCAATCCAGCGGGAACGGTATATCTGCGCTGCGCATCGGTGAGCGCCAACAGAATCGGATCGTCGCTGGGGTGGCCTTGCTGCGCTCCGTGCAACTCGGCCAGCCACACATCCAGTTTGTAGCGGCGTTCCGCAAGGCTCAGCGTGGCGTCGTCGGCAATGTCATCGCAACGGCGCATGAAGGCATACACGGCGCACAAGGCCTCCCGCTTGCGCTTCGGGAGCACGAGAAACGCGTAGTAGAAATTTTTGGCGTTGCTGCGCGTGATCCCGCGGCAGACCGAATACGCCATTGTCAACTGCGCCGGAGCCGGATTCCACGGGATCAATACTGGTTGCGCTCCTGCGCTCATAAGAATTTCCCGATTGCAGCCCGCGCCACCAGCGCCAGCTTGCGCGGTTTAGAGATTACCGGACGCCTGCCGAGCACGGCAAATTTCTGCCGCTCGATCGCATTCAGAATCTCCTGCCCTCCCCGGCTGAACAATTCCAGATCGACTGCTAATTCTTTGTCTACTTTTGCGATCAGAGGCAGACCGCGATCGAACCATTCGCGCGCCCGCTCCACTTCAAACTTCATCATCTCGCAAAACGCGGGCGTGTTGCGCTGTTGCGCCAGATCGTCCTCGATCACTGCATACCGCCGCAAATCTTCCAGCGGAAGATAAATGCGGCCCTTGGCATAATCGACGGTTACGTCCTGCCAGAAGTTCGCAAGTTGCAGCGCGGTGCAAGTGAAGTCTGAAAGCTGCTGGCGTTCGGCATCGCGATAACCACAAAGGTAAAGCACAAGATGGCCTACGGGATTCGCCGAATAGTGGCAGTATCCGAGAACATCGTCGAAGGTTTCGAAGCGCGTGACAGTCTGGTCCTGCCGGAAAGCGATCAGTAAATCGGAAAACTCGTGCTTCGGAATTTCAAACTTGCGCACCGTCTCCGCCAGCGCCACAAACACCGGATGCCGCGGTGCACCCACGTAACAGTCATCCAACTGCGATTGCCACTCGTCGAGCAGAGCAAGCGATGCCGCAGCATCGCCGACTTCGTCGCCCAGGTCATCCGAAATTCGGCAGTACGCGTAAACGTTGAAAAAATCCTGACGCAGTTTTTTCGGCAGAAACCATGTGGCCACGGAAAAATTTTCGTAATGGCTGCGTGCCAGACGCTGGCAATATTGCTGCGCTTCTTCGATAGTTGGGGCGAATCCCGGAATTGCGTATTCGGCGGGCAAGCGGCTCCAGCCCATGGTGGCGGGCGGCATCGCGAGACGAGAGTCGGTGCTAGTTGCGGAAGTCATTCAGTGGGTCAAACCGCTTTCTGTTTTTCCTACGGCACGACTGATGTCGTGTCCTTTCCGGTCCATGCTGACCTAGAGCGTTCCTGGTGTCGAGCCGAACCTGAGCATCGTGAGAACGCCTTGCATCGCCGTGGGAACTGCACAGGTGCTTGGGATCCTTCGCTTCGCTCAGGATGACAGGCCGCTTTGACGGGCCGCTTTTCATAACGACAGCGGCCTTCCCCTGTCGATCATTGCCAGGGAATCAGTGTCCGGGAATGATCGCAGTCTTGATGTCGCCGCCGCGATTCAGCATGTGGCGCAATACCTTCTGCAAGCTCGATAGCGGGGCTTCGCCGGTAATGTAGTCCGTTGGCCGGATTTTCTTGGCTGCGATCAGCCCAAAAGCCCGCCGCACCGTTTCCGGGGTGTGATGGAACGTGGCCTTCAAAGTGATCTCGGAATAGTGCAGGCGGCTGGTATCAAGCTGCACTTTGCTTCCGCTGGCGCAGCCGCCAAAGAAATTCACCGTGCCACCCTTGCGCACCATTTCTACCGCCCACTCCCAAGCCTCAGGACGTCCTACGGCTTCGATCACCACGTCGCATCCGCGCTTCAGCGGGGTGAGCGAGCGTAGCGCCTCCACCACGTTGTGTACCTTGGTAGTCTGCACGATTTCATGCGCGCCCATGTGCTTGGCGGCGACAACTTGTTCGTCGCGCTTCACCACCGAGATCACGTTGCAGCCGATGGCGCGGGCCACCTGCACAAACATCAATCCGATAGGCCCTCCGCCAATAATCGTAACCGTGTCGCCGATTTCAACCCCGGTCTCATGCAGGCCGCGCAACACGCAGGCCAGGGGTTCGGTCATGGCAGCGTCTTCGTAGCTGACGTTCTGCGGGATGACCAACATATTCGCTTCCACAATTCGCCGGGGCACGCGGATGTACTCGGCGTACGCTCCATTATTAAAGAGCAAATCTTCGCAGAGATTTTCCTGATGCTTCGAGCAATAGAAGCACATCTGGCAGGGCGCTGAATTCAACGCCACCACTCGCATGCCTTTTTTGAAGGTGTGGACGCCCTCACCTACTTCTTCGACCACTCCGGCCAGTTCGTGCCCAAACAATGCCGGCGGCACGATCATGCGCGCGTGGTAGCCACGCTGATAAACCTTGAGATCGGTGCCGCAGGTGAGCGCCACCTGCACTTTGACCAGTACTTCCCCTTTTTCTACTCGGGGGATTGGTACTCTTTCAATTTTTAGATCTTCTTTGCCGTAGAGAACCGCAGCCGTCATTTTTCCATTCACTGCTGGTTTCCTTCCCAGGCCTTACGATTCCAACCACTGCCGGGCTGAATCACCACTTTCATCGACCCTGGCTGAGGATGCGCCGCCAGCTCCAACGCCTGCGCGCTTTCCTCCAACCGGAAGCGGTGACTGATCAGCCGTTCCAGATCCATCTCTCGATTCATCACAAAATCTACCGACTCCTTCTGTAAATCAACCGATGCACTATAAGAACCCACTAGCGTTTTCTCATCCACGCACACTGCCGCTGGATCAATCACCACTTCTCCCCGTTGTGTCTGCGCAAATAACAATACTCGTCCACCGGGGCGGGCCGCATCCATTGCGGGACGGATCAAGCTGTTGCTGCCGACCGCTAATATTACAGCGTCGGCTCCCCGCCCTTCTGTCCGCTCCCGCACATAGCGAATGGCGTCATCCTTTGACGCATCTACCATATGTTCAAATTCAAGGCTTTTAGCTATTTTAAGCCTCTCGGGATATAAATCGGAAGTGACAACCGTTGCTCCAGCCTTTCGTGCCAATACACTCAATATGATGCCGATCGGCCCTTGCCCGATGGCCAATACGGTCTCGCCCCGCTGCAACCGCAGCGCCTCGATGCTTTTGATGCAGGTGTTGACCGGTTCCACAAAACAGGCCTGCTCAAACGAGACGCCCTGAGGAATCTTTACCGTGCCCTGGTCGACGATCCAATCCATCACCCGGACATATTCGGCGAAGCCGCCGCCGGAGGGTTCGAAGCCCGCGGTGCAGCCGACCTTCTTGTAGGTGAGGCATTGCGCAAACGTCTTATGCAGGCAGTAATAACACTGGCGGCAGGGGATGTGATGAAACACCACCACCCGATCCCCTACTTCGAACTTCTGCACTCCCGCTCCGACGGCCGCAACCACTCCAGCCGTTTCGTGACCGAAGATGCGCGGTGCCGAATGCGATCCAGTGGCAATTTTCTTGAGATCCGTTCCGCACACTCCGCAGGTGTGCACCCGCACCAGCAACTCTCCCGCGCCAATCTGGGGTACGGGCACGGTCTCCATCCGGACGTCGTTTACGCCCCGGTATACTGCTGCCAGCATCGTCGCAGGAATCGACTGCGTTCGATCTTCGATTGCGAATTGTCCGGCTATTGCCATAACTTGCCTTAGATGAAGTCCCCCCGCGAATCGCTTCTTCGCGTCGACGGCGGCTGCCAATTTATTTCTTACGTCTTATTTTGGCCGTGTTACTTCTGACTATCATCTTTCTGACCCTCGACCCGATTTCGCGGGTCGCTATTGGTAAAATCCACCGCCACCGTCATCGACTCCAGATAAGGGCTATCCGGCGGATTGAAGCGAAAACCCTTCACTTGCAGCACGACATAAAAACTGTCGACCTTAATAATCCTCTTCGTTTCCGCCGGTACCTTGGCAAACCGGCTGGGATCCAGCTTTGCGACAGCATCTTTTGGATCATCCGGATTATCCGAAGGCACCACCGATGTCAGCAGAACGTTGTCATACAGCTTGTGCTGCTGATCGACCAGCTTCGCCTGCCACGAGGTAATCTTGGTGTCCCCCGGTGGCCCTACAGGTTCGATAGAAAATGCATAGCGGTCGACGCCGCGGGAATCCTTGATCCGCTCTCGATAGCTGGAGTCCTGCGATGTCAGCTTGGCTTCGAAGTGGTCCTCGACGATGTGCGTGGCGCCCTGCCGAAAACTCTCTGCATACATGACCGGCGGCGCTTGCTGGGCGCATAACGACGTCGTACCCAACCCTGCAAACAACGCAGCTGGCAATATTGCTGCAAACAACAGTCCTTTCACTAGCGGCTTTCCCCTCCAATTCGATTTGCAGATAAAACCGGCGGGGCCGTTCTCGTGCCCGTCGTCAACGCCTCTTCTTTCAAATCGCACCGAAGACGTTCCAGGTGCGCGCACAGCGCCTTCGCGGCCTTGCTGCTGTTTCTGGCCAGCGAGGCAACTCGCTTCCACAACCACGGACGCAAAGCAACATACCTGATGAAGATTGCCGTTTTGAACCGGCCAGCCGCATCGATAAAGTCAGCCATCTGCGGCATTTCAAAATCCAATTCATCGGAAATCACTTTCGTGGCGCCGAAAGCGATTCCGTGTGCACGAGCCGCCGCCAATACCGCGGCCGCTTCCATATCGACTGCACGCGCCTGGTAAGCCTGCGCCAGCTTCGCTTTCTGCTCCGCTCCAGCAACCGCCATAAAAGTCACTAGTCGGCCTTCTCCTTGCGCGTCTCCGGTCTCAAAGCGGCCGGTCTCGAAACGCCCAGTCTCGAAGCGGCTTCCGTCGCGCGCATCGATCACCTCTGCTGGCCGGAAGATTTCTCCTGCGCGCAAAGTGTCATCCAGCGCCCCTGCGAACCCCACTGACTCCACTCGCGCCGGGTGGTAAAACGCGATCACCGCTTCAGCGGCCCGGCGCGCGCATTCCGCCCCGATTCCGCCGCATACGACAACCAAGTCGTCGCGCTCAAAGAAAGCAAAGGTGCGCCCTTCAAACTCGCGTTCGATACGACTCCAGCCTTTGATCAGCCCCTTTACTTCGCGCTCCAACGCGGCGACGATGGCGACCTTAGGCATAATGATTCGCCTGGAACCACGCGACCGCACGGCGCAATGCGTCGTCCACCGGCACGGTTTTCCATCCCAACTCGAGCTCTGCCTTGCCCGAACTCGCCCACATCTTTTTCTTTCCCATGCGCACGGTTTCAATCGTGGCCCGCGGCTCGCGTCCCAGCAAGCGGCCTTGCACCGTCTGATCCACCGCGCCGGCCGCATAGGCAACGAAGTAAGGCAGTTTCACTCTGGGTGAGGGCAATCCCGAGATCACGCCAAGTTTATCCAGAATCTGCTTGAGCGTCAGGTTCTCTCCGCCCAGGATGTATCGTTCGCCACTCTTGCCTTTTTCCAGCGCTGCGATATGCCCGCGTGCGCACTCGCGCGCATCCACCAGATTCAATCCCGTTTCCACGTAAGCGGGAAACTTTCTCTTCAGGAAGTCCACAATGATTCGCCCGGTTGGAGTCGGCTTCACATCCTGCTCTCCCACCGGAGTCGTCGGATTCACCGTCACCACTCGCATTCCGCCGCGCCCTGCCTCGAGCGCTACCTGCTCTGCCATAAATTTCGAGCGCTTGTAGTGGCCAATCATGTCGGCCAGCGAAACCGGAGAATCTTCGTCCGCCGGATGGCCGTTGCCCGTGAATCCCACCGTCGCCACGCTCGAGGTGTAAACCACGCAGCGCACGGAATTCCTTCGCGCGGCGTCGAGAATCGCCTTCGTTCCCTCCACGTTCGACCGGTACATCTCCGCCGGATCCCGCACCCACAGCCGGTAGTCGGCGGCCACGTGAAACACTGTGTCGCAGCCCGCCATCGCCTTTTCCAGCGACGCCGCATCGCGCAGATCGCCAGTCGCCGTCTCCGCCTTCAGCCCCTCCAGGTTTTTCAGATTGCTGGCCGGCCGCACCAGCAACCGCAGTTGCGCACCCTGGTCGGCTAGAGCGCGAGCCACGTGGGATCCTAGAAACCCGGTGGCACCTGTAACAAAGATGGGCATTTAGCAATCAGGCCGAAATTCTTTAACAGCTTACCGCAGTCATCGAAGCCATTCAGCCACGACCGGACCGCTTATGCCCTTTGGACGCAGTCCGCACCGCGCGACCAGAAAGCCCGCCTGTACGGCGCACCGAGTGCGCGGCGGAGAGGATGCCACGTAGAGCTTCGTTCACCGCACCCTCGGTGGGGAACGCCTTCGCAATATCCGGATCGAGCAGAACGACATTACTTCCCTTCCGATACCGCTCATAGTATTTTCCGCGTATTCCGCCCTTCATCGAGGAAAAATCGTATTCTGGCCGCATGTCGCCGTTGCGTTGGTGCTTAGTATTCTTCTTCATAAAATGTTCTCTCGCTGGGAGTCGCCGGCCTTGCGCTAATGATTCGGATCGCTTCCCGGCGCTCGGTGTGCACGACAACAACGAGGCAGCCGCTTACTGAGGTCCCAATCGTTAGGAATCTTTGCTCAAACTCTGAGTGTTCGACATCTCGAAACGTAGTCGCGAGTGGATCGCCAAATACCGTTGCGGCTTCACGGAACCCAAGTTTATGCTTCCGCCGGTTTGCCGCATCCTTGCGCGGATCCCATTCGAAATTCATCGGGCCAGTCCAGTCTATCCAACGCCCTTGGCTGAACCGACAGCGTTAAACTGCAATTGCTAATTGCCGGTCTTCTCCATCACCTTCGCATAAGTCGTGAGCGCCAGCAGCGGGAAGTACTCCCGGTAGAGGTGATACTTCAAATAGAAAACTCGAGGAAAACCCGTTCCAGTGAAGAAATCCTCGTCCCACGAACCATCGTCCTTCTGCGTTCGCAGCAGATAGGCAACGCCACGCGCAACGGAATCGCTGCGCGTATCGCCCACAGCCAGCAAGCCGAGAATCGCCCACGCGGTCTGCGATGGAGTGCTCTCGCCCACTCCGCGCAATGCCGGATCGTCATACGACCCCACACTCTCGCCCCAACCACCATCGGGGTTTTGCACCATACGCAGCCACTCCGCCGCCTGCTGCACGCAAGGCTCGTGGCTGTCCATGCCAATCGCTTCCAGCCCACGCAATACCAGCGCAGTTCCGTAGATATAATTCACGCCCCAGCGGCCAAACCAGCTTCCATCTGGCTCCTGTTCATCGCGGAGAAATTGAATCGCCCGCTTCACCGCCGGATGGCTCTGATCGTAACCGTAGGTCGCCATCATCTCCAGAATGCGTCCAGTAATATCGACGGTCGCCGGGTCGAGCATGGCGTTGTGATCGGCGAAGGGTACTTCCTGAAAAACCATGCGGTTATTGTCTTTGTCGAAGGAAGCCCAGCCACCATTCTTGCATTGCATCGAAAGAATCCAGTCGATGGCCCGTTGCACCGACTCTCGCTGGTACCGTCCGTTGGGATGCTCCACTCGACTTAGGCCGAGGCAAACCATCGCGCTATCATCCACATCCGGGTAAAACTCATTGTTAAACTCGAAGTACCATCCACCCGGTTTGCCCTTGGGATTCTTAACGTGCCAGTCGCCAACATTGCGCACCTGTTTCTGCAGAATCCAATCGGCGCATTTCACCATCCGCGCATCGTTCGCCGGCACGCCAGACTCGCCGAGGGCAAACATCGCATACGCCGTGTCCCATACCGGAGACATGCAAGGCTGCATGCGGAACGTCTCGCCTTCTTCGATGCCAAGCTTCTCGAACTCATCCATCGCCCGTATCACCTGCGGATCGTCGAGCGAGTATCCCTGGCAGCGCAGCGCGATGATAGCGTTCATCATCGAGGGATAAATTGCGCCGAGGCCGTCGCTCATCTCGAAGCGTTCGAGCATCCACTTTTCCGCGCTTTTCAGAGCGATCGAACGCAATGGCCGAATGTGTACGCGCTCAAACCAGTGCGTCATGCGGTCCAGGCAAAGAAAGAAGTTTCGCCATGAGACCAGCTTCTTTGACCAGCGCAGATGCATACGTGACTTCGACATCCCGCCCACAAATAACTCTTCCACTCCCATCTCGCGCGGGATTTTTTTGAACGGCTTTTTGGCGTAGCAGATGGAAAGCGGTACCAGGATGGCCCGCGACCACGAAGAAATTTCGTAGATGTTGAACCAGAACCATTTGGGAAAGAGCACGATCTCGGGCGGAATCGCCGGCACCGCGTCGTAGTCGTATTGCCCAAAGAAACAAAGATAGATCTTGGTAAATGTATTGACTTCGGTCACGCCGCCAAGTTCGAGAATCTTTTTACGCGCGCGCTGCAGAACGGGATGATCCGCCGTATAGCCTGCCAGCTTAAGTCCGAAATACGCTTTCACCGATGCGCTTATGTTCGACGGACCTGCAGCATAAATACTCCAGCCGCCATCCTCGTTCTGATGCTGAACAATCCAGTTGGCCGCCTTTCGGAATCGCTCGGCGTCGCCCGTCCCCAGCAGCGTGTGCAGCAGAATGTAATCGGATTCGAGCGTGGTGTCGGCTTCGAGTTCTCCGCACCAGTAGCCTGCTTCGTGCTGCGCCGAGAAGAGAAGTTTGCGGGCGGCGTCCATCGCAGCGCCCACGCGACTGGTTAATCCATCGATCTTGCCAAAGCGAAGTTGCGGTTCAGAAGCTATATGGGAGTCAGGGGAGTTTGTATCCATATATATGTGTGTTTCCGTTAATCCACCGTAACCGTTGCGGGAGCCGCGGCGATTGCTTCGACAATCTCTGGCGGCAGCCCGAAGCGGACATTTTCCGGCATCACTTCCAGTTCCTGCACGTTGTCGAAACCCTTCGTAGCCAAAAACTTCATCGTCTCTTCCACCAAACACTCCGGCGCGGAAGCTCCGGCAGTCAGCGCAATCGTCTTCACATCGATCAGCCACTCCGCTTCAATATCCTTATAGCTATCGATCAAGTGCGCGTTCGTGCCCAGATTCCGCGCTACTTCCACCAGACGATTCGAATTTGAGCTGTTCTCCGAACCCACCACCAGCAGTAGATCGGAATCCGAAGCAACCTGCTTCACCGCGACCTGCCGGTTCTCCGTGGCATAACAAATATCCTGCGCGGCCGGCCCTTTGATGTTGGGGAATTTTTTCTTCAGCGCCGCAATAATGTCTTTGGTCTCATCCAGGCTCAGGGTCGTCTGCGTCAGATACGCCACTCGGTTCGGGTCCGGCACGCTCAGCGACTGCACCTGGTCCGGGTTCCCGACCACCTGCGTCACCAGCGGAGCTTCGCCCAGCGTCCCGATCACTTCGTCGTGATCGTGGTGCCCGATGAGAATCAACGAATAACCTTCCTTGGCAAACTTCACCGCTTCTACATGCACCTTGGTCACCAGCGGACAGGTCGCATCGATCACCCGCAACCCGCGCCTCGCGCTGTGCTCCCGCACCTCGGGAGAAACTCCGTGCGCGCTGTAGATCACCCGTTCGCCGTTGGGCACTTCGTCTTCGCTGTCGACAAAAATGGCGCCCTTGCCGCGCAATTCATCCACTACAAAACTGTTGTGAACGATCTCCTTGCGCACGTAGATCGGCGGGCCGAAAGCCTCCAGCGCGATACGCACCACGTCGATCGCCCGCACCACCCCGGCGCAGAATCCCCGCGGCTTCAGCAAAAGCAAAGTCTTACCCCGGCTGTTTGGCACCCTTAAAGCTCCTGTGTTGTTCCTGAGATGATCTGGCCCAGATCCATTAAGATGCAAAATTCTAGCCCAAAACTGTACCGCCAACGTACACGAGTACCATCTTGATTATACCGGGAAACTACCGGAAAGCGCTCGCCGGGTCAACGTAAACAACAGAATCGGCGGGGATTAACAGCGAACCGTCGCATTTCGAGGCTGATCGGAGCGGTGCTTTGAGGTGCATCTACCACAACCGTCTTACTCCGTATCCATCCAATGCCCGGTCATTGCTAATAATCGGTACGTCCTCGGCGAGGGCCTGAGCAATTAGCATTCGGTCGAAAGGATCTTTGTGTGGACCGGGAAGCAAACCGGCACGAATGCCGTGTTCCGCGCTTATTTCTAGTATCTGGATTCGCTGCGCCGCGAGGTCAGCGACGAAATCTTGTACAAGGCCGGCCGCAGCGGGAAGCCTTCCCAGACGAACCTTCGTGGCTATCTCCCAAGCCGAGGCTGCACTCACGAATGAAAGATTGTCTTCTTCAATTAACGCGTACGCGGCGCGGGATAGTTGCTTATCGCGAGTCATCCACCAGATGAGAGTATGAGTGTCAAGCAGGAAGCGCACTAACGATCACTCCCATCCTTCCAATTCCTCGGGAGGCAGAGGTTCGAAAAACTCAGGGCCGATCTTGATCTTACCCTTCCATGCTCCCGGCTTGCGATGACCACGTTTGTCATCAATTGCAACCAGCTTCACCACAGGCTTTTTCCCGCGAGCGATCACGATCTCTTCGCCCCGACAGGCCTTTTCAATCAGCTTGGAAAGCTGAGTTTTCGCCTTGTGGATGGTAATGGTTTCCATATTAGCTAACCTAGCTTAGCTAACCCCATGATTCTCGTCAAGTCCGCTTCATTCCCGACTGCCACCCATTCCCACCCATTCGGCTACCCCGTTCATGCGACCCTCAATCGTGCGACTGTCTTTCCGAGCCCTGATCCGGTACCCTCCTCTCCCAGATAGCGGAAACCTCAGCCCGGAGGAAAATTCCATGAGTCGCAACACGGCTGTTTTAGACGGCATCCTGTCAGAACTGGAATACGAACTGGAATCGGAGAGCGAATACGAATCGCCGCAAACCAGCTGGTTTTTCGTGGACGCGTATCAGACCTCGCCCTTCTTTGCCCAGCTCACGCAGCAGGAGTTCCAAGGCACACCCGACTACGCGCAAAACATTGTGACCGGCATGTGCGTGAGCTTATCGAACTCGTATCCTGGTGCACAAATCGCCATCCGCTGCCAGCGCTGGACGGGAAGTTCGTGGACCAAATGCAGTTCCATCACGTACTCGCCGTGCGCCAGTTACGGTTAGCGCAGAGCACACGACCCTATCCGTTGGCCTTGATCATCTGCTCCGCATGTTTTCGCGAAGTGTCGGTGAGCTTCGCCCCACTCAGCATGCGCGCCACCTCTTCTGTGCGCTCTTCGCCCTCAACCGCGCGGATACTGGTCCGCGTCCTTCCGCCCCACGCCTTTTTTTCGATCACATAATGATGATCTGCAAACGTCGCAATCTGCGGCAGGTGAGTCACGCACAGCACCTGATTCGACCGAGCCAGCATCTTCAACTTTTTTCCCACAGCCTCGGCCGCTCGTCCACCAATGCCGGTATCGATTTCGTCGAAGACCATGGTCCGCTGGGCTCTCGCGCATCCTTTGCGAAGAGCATTCGCCCCGATGGGGGTGCCCCATCCTTCCCGCGTTTTTTGCGGGAGGGTGGGAGCCGCACCACCGCTCTCCCGTTTCTTCTCTAAACCGGCGCGACCGCCCATCTCCACGCTCACCTTCAGCGCCAGCATCACCCGCGACAATTCTCCTCCTGACGCGATGTGCTCCAACTGCCGCATCGGTTCGCCGGGATTCGTCGCAATTTTATAAACCACTTCGTCGACTCCCGTCCCCGTCCAGTTCCCTTCCTGTTCGCTCGTCGTCACCTCAATCCGAAACACGGACTTCATCGCGAGATCGTTGATCTCCGCCTCCACCAGCTTCTCCAACTTCTGCGCCGCTTCCTTCCGCCTTTCGGAGAGCGCTCGCGCTTCGCGCAAATATTGTGCGCCCGCCTTTGCCAACTCCGCCCGCAGATCGCGCAGAATCTCATCTTTATTCTCGACGTCCGAAAGCTTGCGTCCAACGTCGGCTCCGAACTGAATCACATCGTCCAGGCTCGGACCATACTTTCGCTTCAATCGATCGAGCATCGCCAGCCGGTCTTCCACCTCCGCCAGATGCTCAGGCGAGGCGTGAACTCCGCCCGCGTAATCGCGCACCGTCGCTCCCACATCTTCCACGCTGATTCGCGCCGTCTCCAGAGCGGCCAGCGCCTCCTGGAACTTCGGCTCATAACGCGCCAGCTCTTCAACCTGCTTCTGAGCCGCCCGCAGCGAGGATGATGTCGACACATCGCCCTCATATAACAAGTCGAAGGCCTGCATCGCCGCGTTGTAAACCTTCTCGGCATTCGCCAGCACGCGCTTCTCGGTTTCCAGGCGCTCGTCTTCGCCCGCTTGCAGCTTCGCCTCTTCGATCTCGCGTTTCTGAAACAACCACAAATCGACAAGCCGAAGCCGGTCCTGCTCGCCCTGTTCCAACTCTTCAATCCGCGCACACGTTCTTTTCCACACTTCATGAGCCGCTGCCACCAGCTCCATCTCGCTTCCCGCAAAACGGTCCAACAACTCCAGCCGCGCCGGACCATCAAACAGCAAGATCGATTCGTTCTGCGCATGGATCGTCGCCAGATGCGGGGCCAGTTGCCGCAGCACGGCAACTGTCGCTGCCTGATTGTTCACAAATACGCGTCCCTTGCCCCCCGCCGCAATCTCGCGACGAACAATCAGCGAGCCATCTTCCGAACCGTCCAACCCATTATTCTCGAGCACCTGCTCGATCAAACTCTCAGCCTTGCCTTCACACTCAAACACCCCAGCCACCACCGCCCGCTCCGCGCCCGAGCGAATCACATCGGTCGATGCTTTATCGCCTAGCAGCAGTGCCAGCGCATCGATCAGAATCGACTTCCCGGCGCCCGTCTCGCCCGTCAGCAGGTTCAATCCCGGGGCGAACTCGACCGCCGCGTTGTCGATCACCGCATAATTCTCTAACCGCAGTTCAACCAGCACTGCCGCTCCTTGGAAATCGCAATGATTCAAGATGTTCGGAACTTTGGCGCAGCATAGCATGAAAAGCAGGATGCATCTGGATTTACCGATCGGGGACAGTGCCTTCCACCGGCACCGCGTTCTCGCCAAATTTCTTCGCAGCGCTCGTCAAATACCGGTCGAGCGTGCCGGTATAGCCGAGAATAAATCGAGAAACAAATCGAAAAACCGGATTGTAGACTTCGCCGCGCTCGGTGATATTCAGCCGGCATCCCTCGGCCGTCGGAGAAATTTCGAAAATCCATCTCCCGCCAAACGGCAGATTCTTCCCGTCAATCCGCGTCACCATTCGCAGCGGCGGAGCCGATTCCTCCACTTCAAAAGCGATCGTGCCGTTCTTACTCTTCTCAATGAAACGCGGATGTCCGTCCCGCTCAGGCAGCATTTCAACCTGCTGAACATCCGCCCGCCACGAAGGTTCATCTTTGAAATTGGAGATCAGTGCGAAGACATCTGCCGGCTGCCGTCGCAATGAGATTGCCTGCGCCGCCAAGTGATCCTTCGGCAACGAATAGCCGATGGGCACGATCAGCAAGATCGTGATTAGCAAGAGGGCAACCAGTAGCCCCAGAATCTTTAACATGCCTGAGGATTATTTATGTTGCGTACCTTTTCGTCAAAACAAAATGTTTGACGCCGAGGAACAAACAAAAGCCACGGCCGCAGCCGTGGCTCTCTCAACAGTCTTCTCCTGCGTGCTAACTTGCCTTGCGATACACATCCGCGCTTTCCGGCGTCGATCCTGAGGTGATCACTTCCTTACGCCGCTCCCGCAACCGGTTCTGGAACGTATCCCAGCGTGGCCCGATCCCCATCGCCCCGCTGCTGATCTCCACCGAGTCCGTGCTCGCCGCAAACCCGCCAGCGGTAAGCGCATCCGTATCTTTGGTTTCGATGAACTCAGTATCTTCGATCGACGTCGCCGCGTCCGCGGCCCGCGCCGAAGGTGAATTTCCCGGTATCTGCTGTGTCGTCGGAGTGATGTTCCGGTCCGTCCCCTCGCGATGCATCACCGGACCTGTGTCCCACTTCGACCGGTACTTTCCCTCGTAGTCGGCCCACTGCTCATCCGATTCCAGATCTTTCTCTTCATAGGGCGGAAAGTTTTCCACCTGGGCCTTGGTCAGATCGACCGAAAAATCATCCTTGTGATCGGCGGAGGCCCGGAGCCGATCGACTGGAACGATAAATTTCTTGGTCGTGAGCCAGCCCGTATCGACCACTACGTAACGAATGATTCCCGTATTGTGATCGAAAATTACATCGTCAATCTTGCCCAGCTTCTCGTCTTTCAGACCGTATAACTTCGACCCGCGAATATCCTCGGCGGCTTCCGTAAAGCGGTATTCCCTTAGCATTCCATGTTGCGCCATAAGTTCTTCCCTCCGGCGAGAATTTTTGATTCGCCAATTCTCGTTACCCTTGGATGCCACTCTCGCGGCAGAGGTATAGCGGTCAAAATTAGTTTGACGATGACGATGAGGATGGAACAGCAGGTTCCTCACCGGGCGTTCCGCCCGATTCGGAATGACATCGGTTTAGTATTCCGCACGGATTTTGCCGAAACATTACTATTGGGGATATTTCGCGCAGTTCCAGCGTGTGATCGTCGATACTGAAATTCCTCTACTGACTCCCTAAACTCTTGTCATTCCGAATCGGGCGGAACGCCCGGTGAGGAACCTGCTGTTCTGCCGGGAGCCAGGATGTGCTCGAAAACCGGGTCAACCGACCAAGTGATTTTCTAGAGACGTGCTTTTTCCTAGGGCAATGCCTCTGTAGAGCTAGTGATTTTATTGCCTCTTCGCTCGTTATGCTTCGGATACGCCCCGAAGGCCACAACTCCCGCATCATCTATAATTCGAGAAAGGAATTTTCCTAACCAGAATGCAACTTTCCTCTCTGCTCGCATTTTTTATCGGCGGCGAAATTCTCGATCTCGTTTCCAGCACGGGTGCGGTCGCCAAATTCGTCCTGATCACTTTGCTCGCATTCAGCCTCATCTCGTGGGCCATCATTCTCACGAAATGGAGCCTTCTCCGCCGCGCCCGCCTGCAAAGCGGACGCTTCCTGCGCGCCTTTCGCAAAGCCCAGCGCCTGCAGGATATCGCCACTGTCGCCGATCAATTCCGTCCCAGCCCGCTGGTCGGCGTTTTCGAAGGTGGATTTCAGGAGTACAAGCGCCAAATTTCTACGCCGGCCGCTTCGCTCCGCAGTCTCACCGCGGTGCAGCGCGGCATGCAGATCGGCGCCTCGGAAGAAATCACGCGCCTTGAGCGCAACGTCCCCTGGCTTGCCATCACCGCCGCCGTCACGCCGTTCATCGGCCTCTTCGGCACGGTCTGGGGCATCATTGACGCGTTCCACGGACTCGGCACCGCCGGCGGAGCGACTCTTCGCGCCGTCGCTCCCGGCATTTCGGAAGCGCTGATCACCACCGCCGCCGGACTCGCCGCCGCCATTCCCGCCGTCATCGCCTACAACCTGATCGGCAATTCGATTCGCACCTTCGCCGCCCGTGGCGACGATTTCACCCTGGAAGTTCTCAACGCCATCGAACACATCCAGCCGCAGACCGCGCCCACATTCCCAGCCGAGGTCAGGCGCTAGTGGCTTTCACCTCGTCCAACGGCCGCACTCAGACCGCCCTCGCGGATATCAACATCACTCCGCTGGTCGATGTCGTCCTCGTCCTGCTCATTATCTTTATGGTCACCGCGCCAATTCTGCAGTCCGGGATTGAAGTCAGCGTTCCCAAGACCCGCACGGTCAAGGAAATCACCGAAGAGCGCACGGTCATCACCATTAATAAAGATCAGCGCGTCTTCCTCGGCAACGACGCCATCAACATCAACGAGATGTCCGCCAAACTTCACCAGAAAATTCGCGACCCTCGCAATCAATCGATTTTCATCCGCGCTGATGAGAATGTGCCCTTCGGCGTATTCGCAACCGTCATGGACGCAGTGAAGCAATCGGGCATCACCAACGTGAGCATCGTCACTCAGCCTTTGGAACAAAATGGCAAACGCTGAGATTTTTTTCGAACACGATAGTTGGCCGCGCGCTCTTTCCTGGTCCGCCGGTTTTCACATCTCGATTACTCTTCTGATTGTGCTTTACGCTCGATTTTTCACTGGACCTTCCGGAGCCGGTTGGGGATCCGGCGGCGGCGGATCGGCCATGGGCGTCACTTTGGTCAGCACGGTTCCCTTGCCCGCCACACCCGCACCTCAGCAGAACGTTCTGGCCAATGAATCGAAGGGCATCACCAAGTCCGAACCAAAGGTTGAAGAAAAAGAGCCAGACGCAATCGAGATTCAAGGCAAGAATTCCAAGATCAAGCCGAAAAAGCCTCCCACCCCCACCAAAGCCAAGCCTCAACCGGCGCCCGAGCAGGAAACCAATCAGGTCGCCTTCGGCGAAGGTGGGCCTGTGAGCGGACCCTATGGCACTTTTGACGCCGGTGGCGCCAAGGGCGGCTTCGGCGTAAGCGGAGGTGGTGGTGATTTCGGTACCAGATATGGGTGGTACGTTCAGATTATCCAGCGAAAAGTTTCGGAGAACTGGCTGAAGTACGAAGTCGATCCCCGGATCAGCACTGCGGAGCGGGTTTACATTACCTTCGACGTGGCCCGCGACGGTCATCCTTTCAATGTTCGGGTCGAGCAATCCAGCGGAGTTCCATCGCTCGATGTCTCTGCCACGCGTGCCCTGCAGCGGATCGACACCTTCGGCCCGCTGCCCCCCGACTATAACGGCAACAAGATTTCAGTCGAGTATTGGTTTGATTACAGCAGAAAATAAACTCGTGCGCTCACAGTTTCGGCGAAGGCGCTCATGCGGTAATATCCGAAAATAAGATTCTCTTTAACACGAAATATGAACAGTAAGCATGGCGGCATCCGCCTGATTATTCTTAAACTTTCCTTTTCGTGAAATGATGATCAATAACTTGCCAATGAGAACGTATCGGAATACGATATTGTCGTACGGAGTATCTTTTCGCTCCGTTTTCCGCACCAGCTTCACTCGGATGGATGACAGCCCTAATAGCGAACGCGCCAGGAATCTCTTCCTCGCTTGCGCTGTCATCCTTCTGGCGCTTTCCGCTATGCCCGCCCTCGCCCAGGACTGGGTTCGCACCGGTTCCGGCCTCGGAGTAGAAAAAGTCCGCCTAGCCGTCCCGGACTTCAAACCTTCGAACACCGACCCGCAAAACACGGCTCTGCTCAAAACCTTCAACGACACTTTCTGGGGAGACCTCGACAACTCCGGCGTTCTCGAACTCGTCTCGAAAAGTTTCTATCCTCTGCAGACGCCCGGCCTTCCCGCCGAAGTCACCTTCGGAATCTGGAACTCTCCCCCACCCAATGCAGCGATGCTGGCCTTCGGCAATCTCGGCGTAGCCTCCGGCAAACTCACCGTACAGGGCTGGCTCTACGACGTTAAGAACACGGCTTCACCGCAGGTTCTCGGCAAGCAATACTCGGACGTTGCCACCGACGAAGGCGCGCGGCTCATCGCTCACAAGTTCGCCGATGAAATCATCTTCCGCCTCGGCGGCGGCATCCAAGGCATCGCTGAAAGTAAAATATTTTTCGTCAGCGATCGCAGCGGCCGCAAAGAAATCTGGATGATGGATTACGACGGCTCGAATCAGCGCCAACTCACTCACCAAAATACAATCTCTCTTTCGCCCCGCGTCTCGCCAGATGGATCGCGCGTCGCCTTCAGTTCCCTGACGAAGTCCGGGTGGGACATCCTCATGTATTCCATGGATCTCAACCGCCTCGTCAGCTTTCCACACTTCGGCGGTACCAATCTTTCTCCGGCGTGGTCGCCCGACGGCGCGCGTCTCGCGTTTTCCTCTTCGCGCGGCGGACATTCTGAAATCTACCTGAGCGATTCCTCGGGCGGCGGCCTTCATGCCATGACCACCGGACGCGGCCCCGATGTTTCGCCCGTCTGGAACCGCAAGACCGGATCGCAAATCGCTTTCGTCAGCGGCAGCACGGGTTTGCCTCAGGTCTACACCATGGAAGCCGACGGCACCAACCAGCAGCGTATGACTGATCAGGGATACGCCGTCTCCCCCAACTGGTCGCCCAACGGCCAATTTCTCACGCTGGCGTGGACCCGCAAATATGGCCCCGGTGAGCCCGGCTCCTCCGACATTTATCTGATGGATATCGCCAGCAAACAATGGGTGCAGCTTACCCACGACGGCGGACGCAATGACTTTCCTTCATGGTCGCCCGATGGCCGCCACATCGTCTTCCAATCGAGCCGTTCCGGCAAAGAAGAAATATGGGAGATGCTGGCCGACGGCACCAAGCTCCATCAACTGACTTTTACAGGACGTAACTCGCAACCGAATTGGAGTTGGAAATAAAACACTTCGTCTGAACCTGGGATTAAAACTCAAAGCTTGAACTGAAAGAAGAATTCCCGGGTCGCAGGAGGATTCAACGTGAAGAGGAGCAACATGAAACGTCAATCTTTAAAGGTATTCTCAACCGCCTTGGTTTTTGCCGCCCTCCTTATGGTTGGCGCTTGCAAAAAGAAAGCGGTTCCGCCCCCACCGCCGCCGCCCCCGCCGCCGGCCTCGACCACCGCCTCCATCTCCGTTAGCCCGGATACGATTCAACCCGGTCAATCCGCGACATTGACCTGGCAGACTTCCAACGCCACAGATGTCTCCATCGACGGCATCGGCGCGGTGCAGCCCAGCGGATCGCAACAGGTTTCTCCCACCGATTCCGTCACCTATCATCTCGTGGCCAAAGGCCCCGGCGGCACACAGGACGCCACTACGCGCCTCACCGTAACGCCCGCGCCGGCGCCGCCGCCTCCGCCTTCATCGGCTACCGACGAAGATTTGTTCGGGCAGACTATTAAAGATGTTTATTTCGATTACGACCAGTCTTCAGTTCGTGGCGACCAGCAGTCTGCCATCCAGGCCGATGCTGCTTTCCTCGGTCAGCATCCCGGCATCAACTTCACGGTGGAAGGCCACTGTGACAGCCGCGGCTCAACCGAATACAACCTGGCCCTCGGCGACCAGCGAGCCAGCGCGGTGAAAAGTGCTCTCACGTCCGCTGGAGTTAGCGCCAGCCGCATCAAGACCATCAGTTACGGCAAAGAAAAGCCGTTCTGCATGGAAGAAAACGAAGCCTGCTGGCAGCAAAACCGCCGCGGCCACTTCGTGTATCAGAAGTAGCCTCACTTTACTCGCATGGGGCATCGCGTCAGCCATGTCCCATGCGAGCATGAAACTGCGCTTAACATTGCTTCGGGCAGGTACGAAAACCTCCAACATGGGACGCCTGTGCTAAGGAGTCCATCCACAGTGCGTCCCATTATTGGCCCTCATCTTACCGCGATGTATCCATGCTCCACGCCCGAAGCGTCGAAGAAGTCGCCGACGAAAAACCCGAGAGCGTTGACTCCGTTGGCATCGGTGGAAGCGGCTCCGGGAAAGTCCACCCGAAGAAAGCTGCCGGCCTGATCGAAGAAGCCATGGCCATTTCCGGCAGCATCAGTGAAGCTGCCCACGAAGTATCCCAACAGATTCAGCCCATAAACAACCGAGGTGACGGACCCCGGCGGATTGATTTGAGTAAAGATCCCGCCCTGTTCGCGGAAGGCGTGTTGTGTCCCCGTTGAATCCACAAAGGATCCTGCGATCTCGTCGTAATTGTTGATGCCGTAGGTGGTGGTGTTTGTGCCTCCGGGAAAGTCGAATTGGGTAAAAATCCCCGAGCTTTCCAGGAAGGAATGGATATGTCCCGAGGCATCGGTGAAGCTACCCACAATCTGGAGCTCATCATTGATGCCGAGCGCCTGCGTGGCCGTAGCCCCCGGAAAATCCAACTGAGTGAACTTGCCGAATTCACGAAACAGTCCATGCTGCGCCCCGGAAGAGTCAATAAAGGCGCCCACGATGTCCCCGAGACTGTTGATCCCCACGGTCTTGGTGGCGGTGGCGCCGGGAAAGTCAAGCTGGGTAAAGACGCCGTTCTGGTCAACTACGCCATGTTGCTTGCCAGATCGGTCTACAAAGAAACCGACAATTTCTCCCTGCCTGTTGATACCGTCCAGCTCGGTGCTGGCGCTGCCGGGTACATTGATTTGCGTGAACGTGATGCTCCCTCGCTGGGCCTGCGCAGAAATGTTTGCCAGCAGCAGGACCGAGGGGGCGACGAAAGGCAATATGCCTCTGAATAATCTGATTACTTGACTCATGGAATCTCCTTTCTGAGAGAACTTCCTTTTCCCGATTGACCTGAGGATCCAGCCCACTTCTGGACTGAGTTGCACGGGAGTTTTGCATGAATTCGCGTTCACAATGCAACGAAGTGAACTCTGTTACGAAACACGAACCCGGCAAAGAAAAACCGTTCTGCATGGAAGAAAACGAAGTCTGCTTGCAGCAAAACCGCCGCGGCCACTTCGTGACCAAAAGTAGCGGAGGTTTATGGTTCGGGGCGGAAGACAATTCCGCCGCGAGCGTCCCTATGTGAGGTCAGCTCCCCTAGCCTGCGGTGAGCGCAGCCGAAGTCGAGCAATATGTGGGGACGGTCGCCCTCGACCGTCCAGTCGAGCGAAGCTCGACGGTTTTTCTCAGCCTGCTCCTCTGGCCCTGACTGGCTAGCCTAATAACTCTCAATGAACCCACTCTAACTCTTCATGTTCCATCCCACTCATTTCACAACCCACTGCGCCCCAAACCATCTAAAATAAACTCTAGGAATCTTCGCCTATGACACTACGACGCTTTGCTCTCCCCCTCGCGCTGCTCTCCGCCCTTTGCCTCACCGCTCCCGCATGGGGCGTCAACAAGGAAATGATCGAGCTGCAAACTCAGGTGCAGCAACTGCAGCAGCAGATGACCTCCATGCAGCGCAGCTTCGACGAACGCATGGGCGTGATGAAGAATCTCGTCGAGCAGAATACCGACACGGTCAACAAAGTCGCGAACGCTCTCACCAGCCTGCAAACCGCGCTACAAAAACAGCAGGGAGATTCTTCCGCCCACGTCGATCAGCTCTCCGGCCAGCTGCAGTCGCTCAACGACACGCTGGACGAACTGAAAGCCCGGCTCGCCAAAGTCAGCAAGCAACTTGAGGACATGCAGGCCCAGCAGCAAAGCGTGCAGGCCAATCAAGCCGCGGATACTGCCAAGCAACAGGCCCAGGCCTCCGCGCCTCCGCCTGACGTTCTTTACAACAACGCTCTGCGCGATTACAACGGAGCCAAGAACGATCTCGCCATCCAGGAATTTTCCGACTACGTAAAGTTCTATCCCAATACCGATCTCGCCGGAAATTGCTACTTCTATCTCGGCGAGATTCAATTCCGCCAAGGCAATTATCAGCAGGCCGAGCAGAGCTACGATCAGGTTTTGCAGAATTTTCCGACAGGAACCAAGGTCGCTTCCGCGCAGCTAAAGAAGGGATTTTCGCTAATCGAACTTGGCAAGCAGGACGACGGCGTGCAGGAACTCCGTCACCTGATCCAGCGCTATCCAAAATCACCCGAAGCCCTGCAAGCTCGTGAGCGCCTGCGCAAACTGGGCGTAGCCTCGAACGCCCGCCCTGGCGAATGATTCATCCGATGGCAAGACTCTGTGTGGGGAGATCGAATGTTGCGGTAGCTTCCCCGAGCCTGCCCTGAGCGGAGCCGAAGGGGCTGTCCGTCGAGCGCAGCTCGACGCTTTTTCTCTCGCCAGCGAAGGCCCGTTAACAGGCAACCGTAACTATGAACCCGGAATCAGACCATAACCATGACAAAGATCTCCACTAACGACCCCGACCGCGCCAAAGGTGCCACTGAAGAACCCGAGCACAACCACGACGGCAACCTTGGCCTCGAAGAACAACTCGGCCACCGCGACCAGAATCCCATTCTCAAAGACGCCGACAGCGATTTCCCCGAACCCGGAGGCAGTCCGGAACACTCCGGTGGACGCCCTCGCAAGTAGCCTAGTCCGCGCCAACGCGATCCGCATAATTGCTGGAACGCCTGGAGATTTTCCTCGCTCTCACCCCGCAGCCTCCACCACCACTTTCTGCACTTCCTTCCAAGCGCCCGACCGCGGATCGACCACCTCAAAATGTCCGGCTCTAGCGATCGCCACCAACTGCACATCTTCTTTTATTTTCTGCTTTGCGACAACATAGTCCCGGCTGAACGCTGGCGGCACAGTATCATCCGCCGCCCCGTGTACCAGCCGCTGCCGCGCCCCGATCGCCAGCTTCATGGGATCGGCCTCCCGATAATGATCCCCCACCTCCGCCGGCGTCCCTCCCAAAAACTCCACCACCGCATCGTTGCTCAAATGCAACTCATAAGCCTGCTGGAGATCAATCACTCCAGCCAGCGAAATCACTCCCTTTACGCTCTTCTCATGCGCCGCCAGACACAGCGCAAGCTGACCTCCGGCCGAGTGCCCCAGCGCCACCACTCTCTGCACATCGAACTCATACTGCCGCGCCTTCTGCAACAAAAACTGATAGCCCGCCCGAATATCCGCAAACGTTCCCGGCCAGCCTCCACCCGCGTTTCCCACGCGCCGGTATTCCAGATTCGCCGTCGCGATTCCCTTCGCCGTCAGCGCCGCACACAAATGTCCCATGTATGCCAGGTCGTACTTCGCCCGCCAATACCCTCCATGAATCGCAATCGCCAGCGGATACGGCCCCTTCCCCTTCGGCACCCGCAAATCCACAAACTGATTCTCATCGCTCCCATACGCCACGCGCAAATCCGCCTGCGGCGGTGTCAAATCCAAAATGTCATCGGAAGAAGTTGTCATGCCTGACCAAGCTTCTAGGTAGTGGGTACTCGCAACTCGGGACTCGCTACTCATACCGCAGCGCCTCAATCGGATCCAGCTTCGCCGCCCGCATCGCCGGTACCATGCCGCTCACCACGCCCACCACCGCCAGAATCCCCGTCGCCACCAACAAAATCATCGGCGAGACGATCAACCGGATATCCGCCGCCTCCGCATGTTTTGCCATCGCACTATAAAAAGTCAGCCGCCCCACTCCAATCGAAACCATGTACGACAACAAAATGCCGAGCATCCCACCCACCGCCGTAATCACCATCGACTCCGCCAGAAACTGAAACAGAATGTCCTGCCGCCGCGCGCCCAGCGCCTTTTCCACTCCAATTTCCCGCGTTCGCTGCGTTACCGTCACCAGCATCATGTTCATCAAGCCCACGCCGCCAATGCCCAGCGTCAAGGTCCCAATGAACGCAAGCAGCCCCTTCAAGGCCATCTCGATGATCCCAAACTGCGAGAGCTGCTTCTGCGCATCGAACAGGTGGATCGCCCGCTTGTCGTCTGCCTTGAAATTGTGCGCCGCGGCCAGTGTATCTCGCACGGTTTGGTCCAACTTATCGTGGTTTAGTCCTACCGAATCCATCCAGATTCCGTCCAGATAATGATTGTCCTTCAACACGTTCATCGCGTTGTATGGGATATAGATCGTGCGGTTGTCGTCGTCGTCGCCTTCCTGCATTCGCGGGCTCACGACTCCCACGACCTGAAACTCCACGCCATCGATGCGGATGTTCTCTCCCATCGCCGGCATGCCCGAAAAAAGTTTGTCCCGAGCTTCCGATCCAATCACGGCGACCAAGCCGTGCCGCGCATTATCCGCATCGTCGAGAAAACGCCCCTGCGCTATCTCCAGGTTCCAGATTTCTCCGATCCCCGCATCCAGTCCATTCACCGGCATCGTGAAAGTCCGGTTGCCGTTCTGCACAGACGACTGCTTTGTCGACATGCGCACTACATGCTTGCACAGCGGCACATTATTCCTCAGCAGCTCAATGTCGTCGTTGGTGAATCGCACCTGCACTCCTGCCTTATTGCCTCCCGCCTGCTGCGAGGTTCGTCCCGGAAATATTCCTACCGCCGTCGCCCCAAAACTCTGGAAGATATTTTCGATCGCCTGCCCAAAGCCGTTCCCGTACGCCAGCAGCAACACCACCGTCGCAATGCCCCATGACATCCCCGCCATGGTCAGCAACGTCTTCCGCAGATCGTGCCGCATCGCCGCAAACGCCTGTTGCAACAAATCTCTATGCATAAGTTCAGCTTCTAGCTCCTAGCAAATCCAGCTCATCTCAGCGGTTGAGGCGAGATGAGGAAGCGTGCCTCGGCCGCAACGACTCAATCAAAGGGTTGGCTAGAAGCTAGGAGCTAGAAGCTATTCTTTCCGCAGCGCCTCCACCGGCTGCAGCGCCGCAGCCCTTCTCGCCGGATACAGTCCCGCCACCACTCCCGCCACCGCCAGTGACACCACCGCCAGCGCCGCCGTCGAGGCCACCAACCGCGGAGGATCGAACCCGTCCCCAAGCGACACCTTCGACAACAGCGCCATCAATCCCGCCGCTCCGCCAATTCCGATCACTCCACTCAGCAGAGTCAGAAATGCCCCCTCGACGAAAAACTGAAACATGATGCTCGCATTCGTCGCTCCCAGCGCCTTGCGCAGCCCAATCTCCCGCGTGCGGTCAGCCACCGCGACCAGCATAATATTGATAATTCCAATTGCTCCCAGCCCCAGCGTCACCAGCCCCACGCTGCCCAGAAACGCATTCATGGCGTCGAAAATCTTTCCCATCTGGTCCACGGTGTTTACCGTATCCCACTCGTCAAACGAATCCGGATCGCTCGGATCGAACCCGTGATTCCGCCCAATCACCTTGTGCACTTCCTGTCGCGCCAACTCGTGCACGGCCCGCGTCTTCGGCTGATACTCGATCAACGAAATCACATCCTGCGCTTCCCCCACATTCGTCGGAGGGAAATACTCATGCATCGTGCTGTAAGGCATGAAGCTCTTCAGGTTCTGATCGTTGTTGTCCCCATGCCCAATCCTTTTCAGAGTTCCCACAACTTCAAAGCGCATTCCATTCAGCAGAACCGTTGCGCCCACCGCCGGCCGCCCGGAAAACAACGTCCGCCGCGCCTCATCCCCGATCACAATCACGGCCCGCTTCTGCGCGATATCCATGTCGTTCAGCCAGCGTCCTTCATTGATCGGCAGATAGCGAATCTGATTCAACATCGCTGGAACCCCATTGATCTGTCCGCCGGCCTGGTAAAAATCGCTCACCACCCGCATATCGTTTCGCGAAACCAGCGGCGCTGCCGCCGCCACGCTCGGGCAATCCCGCAAAATGTCCTGATAATCGCGATAGGTCAGGTAGTACTGCCGCAGCGACGTGAAACTTCCCTGCACCGCCGGCGCCCGCCCTGACCAGACGAACATCACGTTCTCGCCCAGCGTGTCGAACTGCTTCTTGTTCCCCGACCGGAAACCTTCTCCCAGGCCGACCAGCAGCAGCAGCGAAAACACTCCCCAGGCAATGCCAAACATGGTGAGAAACGAACGCAGTTTGTGCCCCCATAGCGTCCGCAGAGTCTGCCCGAAGATGTCCAGAATAAGCCGCACTTTGTAATGATTATACGAGGAAGGACCGCGGCCAGTTCCCTAGGTATAAAACGCGGCAATGGCCCTTCAAGCACCGTGAAAGAGCGGCGCTTTCAGCGCCGCGAAGAAGATCTAAAACAAGAGCGGCCTTCAGGCCGAGTGGCTTTTGCCTAAGGAATCCGTCGTGACTACGTCTCTAAATCAACCTTTCTATGAGTCCACGAGCCGACTATCTTTTGCGCCGGAGAAGAGAGCTTACCTCAGCGGCTGAAGCCGGTGCCTTCGTGGCCGGCTTAACGGCACGACTGAAGTCGTGCCCTTCCCCGTCCTTGCAGGCGTTAGGCTTGCGGAACCCTGTAAGTTTTTTTCCACTAATCTCCACAAATCATTTCTCTCCGCCACAAAACTCCGCTATTCTCTACGCGGGATGAACACGCTGCCTCTTTCCGAGCTGCTCGGCGCCACGGTCTATGACCCGTCTGGCGCGGAAACCGGCCGCGTCCGCGAGGTAACTCTCGCCCCTCAGGAAGACCGCGACCGCATCGCTTCGTTCATCGTCAAAACCAAGTCCGGCAACCGTATTCTTCCCTTTTCCGCCATTTCCACCATCAACGCGGGCATCCACACCTCCACCGCGTCCGCCGATTGGGCCGCCGCCAACGGCTCGGAAGGCCTGTTTCTGCTCGAACGCGATCTGCTCGATCAGCAGGTCATCGACGTTCACGGACGCAAGGTTGTTCGCGTCAACGACGTCGAGCTCCAAATCGACTCCCTCACCGAGGCCGGCCGCCCTCACGCCATTCTCCGCGTTCAATCCGTCGATATCGGAGCCCGCGGCGCCGTTCGCCGCTTGCTGCGTGGTCTCGCGCCCCGTGCCGCTCTCCATCTCTTGCTCCAGAAAATTCCTCCCCGCACCATTCCCTGGAGCTTTGTCGATCTCATCGAGACCGACCCCGCGCGGCGCGTCAAACTCAAAATTTCTCATGACGGCTTGGCCACGCTCCATCCCGCCGATATCGCTGACATCGTCGAAGACCTTGCTCCTGACGAGCGCGAAGCCGTCTTCCGCACTCTCGATGAAGACGTCGCCGCCGAGACCCTCGAAGAGGTCGACCCCAAGGTTCAGCGATCGATCGTCGAATCGCTCGACTCCGAACGCGCCGCTGACATCGTTGAAGAAATGGATCCCGACGCGGCCGCCGACCTGCTCGCCGATCTTTCTCAGGACCACACCGAGCAAATTCTCGTTCAGATGGAGCCCGAGGCCAGCCAAGAGGTCGTCGAACTCCTTGAGCATCGCGAAGAAACTGCCGCGGGCCGCATGACCACCGAGTTCCTCGCGCTTCCGGTCGCCGCCACGGTCGAGAACGCCATCGGCGTCCTGCGCGAATTCGAAGGCGGCGTCGAATCGCTAAGTACCATCTATTTAGTCGACTCTCACGGCACCCTCGCCGGCGCCGTCCCGCTCGCCAAGCTCGTAATCGCCACGTCCTCAACTCCTCTGCTCACGCTGCTTCAGGAGCCTCTTGTCTTCACTCAGGAAGCTGCCAGCGACAACGAAGTCGCCGAACTCTTCGACAAGTACAACCTCATGACCCTGCCCGTGATTAACAACCACAACAAACTCGTAGGCGTAATCACCTCCGACGACGTAATCACCATGCTCCGCTCCAAGCTGTAAAAAGCAGCGGTCGGAGCGCCAGCGACGGCCTCTCACAATTTGTCATTCCAACCGGAGCCGGAGCGACAGCGACGGCGTAGCGGAGGGACCTGCTTTTCTCTCCGCCCAGGCAAAACGCCCTCGTTCCAATTTCGTAACAACTTCAAACTTTAGCTTGACACCCCATCAACTCGTGATAATCTTCTCCGAAATTTTTGTGCCAAGGCCCTCCCCCGCCTTGAAAGTGCGGTTTCCCTACAAGTAGAGGAGTTGTATCCGTGAGCCCCAGACTATCCTTCGCCCTGCTCGTGATCGTCTTCGCATCCTCTATTGCGAATGCCCAGACGCGTGTGCATACCAACAGCGTCCACACAGGCGAGCCTTCGAAAGCAGCTCCGTGTCAATCCGTGTCGATCACCTCCAGTGAGAGTTCCCTTCCCCAAACCGGCGCGCCAGCTTCGTCTCCGCCCAAAACCTGTGACCACCTTGAGCAGGAGACGAAGCTTCGTGGCGCTCAATTCGAACTCGACAATCTGCGCCTGGAAAACGCCGCCACTCAATTCTCGGGCTTGACTTCTTCCTGTGACGAAAATGTCCGCGCGGTCGCCGCCCAAAGCTTCGAGAGCACTCACTCCGCCATGGGAACATGGTGGTGGCTCGAAGGCCGCTACTTTCCACCTCTCCGCTGGTTTCACCACCCCAGGTTTTGGTCGGCCACTGGACATACTCTGCTGATCATCGTCATAATCCTGCTGATCCTCCTGCCCTTCTTTTATTGGACCGAGTTCCGCGCCCTCCAGGAAATCACCGAATCCTCAACTCTCATCCTGCAGAAGCTGAGACCAGTCTTCCTAGTAGACAATGTCCCACGCGCCAGCATCATGACGCCTTCCGGTCTCACCGATCCCACGCAGGCCAAGCTCTTCGCTTCCATGCTTGAAAGTTCCTCCGACGATGTTCGCCGAGTCCTGGAACGCGCCGGCGGTGGACTTCAGGTTCGCGCCACCGCTTTGCTCGCTCTTCCGTCTGCTACCACGACCCAACTTGTCGATAACCTCCCCAAGGTCAAGGGAGTGGACGTCGCAGGTTTCGCCAAGTTCGTTTTGTATCTCAAGCGTTACCTCGGATGGCGTGTCGAATCGGAGGTGGGATATTGCCCGCCAACCAAGAATGCCGATGGCACCCAGTCCCCCGCGCGCATTGTGGCCAATGCGTCATTGCGTCACGCCTTCTGGGTTCGCGGCGGACCTTGGCCGGTGCAGCGTACCGTCCAGCATGACTACGACATCGACGGCGTCGCATTCGCCATCGCCGCCCGCATTATGGGGTTCAACGCCATGCGAGGCAACCGTGCCCAATAATGTGCTGGCCGGCCCGCTCGGGTTCACGGACGAGCATTGCTTCGGGCTCTTCATGGAAGGGCTTCGCGCGCTCCAGCAATACGAAGACGAAGCTGCGGGCGAGCATCCCTGCGAGGACACTCTGGCTCGCACCATGGGTTCTGCCCTTGGCTGTTTCCGCGAATGCGTCTCCCGCTACAGCGATGACTGTTTGCCGGTTTTTTATCTCGGCGTAGCCCTCAGCATGAAGAATCAGGAAGTCTATGCAGACCGGCTCGTTGAACTCACCCCGGAACTCACCGCTTTCGGCCGTGTGCTCCAGTTCGAGGATGAGGTCAATGCACTCTCCGTCATACCCGCCCAAGAGCCGGATGCAAGCAAGACGCTGCGGGAAGATAAATTAAGCTTCGCCAAAGATCGCGCCGAGGAAGATCGAGTGATCGCTCAGCCCTTTCGCGATCTCGGCAACCGTCCCTGGCCCCTCCTGGAAGAAGCGTCTCGTTTGTTCCTCTCCCTGACCGAAGGTCCGGTCCCGACGGAGCTTCGGCGCGTCGCCATCTACAATTTAGCGCAGGTGTACGCTCGCCGCGGATCAAGAGACGAACTCGATTATCTTCGCGGCGCCCTTAACGTCATCTATTCGGAAACTCTTCCCGATCTCGCCCAGCTCACTCAGCAGGTCGAAACCTGCGAACTCGCGTACCAATCCGCCTCTCAATTGCCTGGTACTGCGCTGGCCCGGTTCTCCGCAAAGAAAAAGTTTCTGCGCCAGAGGTCGATCGCTCAGGCGCGCCAAGCCGTTCGTTCCGCCTACGAGGCCATCGCTCTCAGCATTCAGTTTGATACTCTCCGCGAAAGTCTCAACGTCCGCCTCGCGGCGTTTGAAGCGACCGATAACCTATTGCAGGCGATTACCGCCGCCAATACCGTTGACGACTCTATCAAAGATACCAAGCTCCTCGATCCCGGTTTCAAAGCCGACCTTCGCGCCGATTACCTCACCAGGACGGGATATGCAAAGTATGAATTTGCCTCGATTCGTGAACTTCACGCAGCGATACCGACCAAGCCCGGCCTCGCCGCAGCTCTGGGAATCCCTGCCGCCGGGCCCAGTGCGCGTTTCTTTCTAGATAGCGCGGCCGAAGACCTTAGCATCGCTCTCGAACTAAAAGAACATTGGAATCCCGCGCAAATCTATCTTGCGCTGGTCCGCCGCATCCAGGCTGGAATGGCCGAAGCCCGCGCCGAAATGTTTCGGAACGAGCAAGATCTGGTGTTGGCCGATGACCGCGCGGCGCAGGCTGAGGTCGAAGACGCTGTCAAAGATCTCCTCAGCAAAGATTCGGCAACCATCGTCAAAACAGCGGACAAAATAGTCGAGAACCGGAAGAAGATAAAGGAAATCGACGCACGCATCGATAAGAAAAGCCAAGTCTTCAAACGACAGATCGACGCGAGTGAGCGGGAACAGAAACGCTTCGCCCGTGAAGCCGACGCGCTGTTCAACGCCCTCCAGGGCATTTCCCCGAAGCCGCCAGCCACGGTCCCAGCGCCTTCAGCTTCAACGCCTGCGCCCGTCAAGCCTGCGGCACCCGACCAACCGAGCTCCTCCGCTCCCGCCAAATCCGCAGCCAGCTAGAGCACCCATCGTAGGGCCAACGGTGAGGCGACGAATCACTAACCGCCGACCACTAGCCACGAATCACCAACCACTGTTTATAATCATTCGTTCCCAGGAGAGAAATCTTTTGCCCTTCGACGACCTCCGACAATGGATCGCCGCCCTCGACCGCGCCGGCGAACTCAAACGCATCCAAACCGAAGTCGACCCCATCCTGGAAATCGCCGAAATCACCGACCGCGTCAGCAAAATGCATTTGCGGAAAGATAAAAAAACTGAGGGTGCCCCATCCAAGCCGTCCTTTGGCTTGGGTGGGAACCACGAACCTCGACCCGAACCCGGTGGCCCCGCCCTCCTCTTCCAAAACCTCAAAGGCCATCCCGGCTCTCAGCTACTGATCAACCAGTTCGGCTCTGAGTCCCGCATGAAACTCGCTCTCGGCGTGAACTCCTTCGACGAATTTGCCGACCGCATCAAAATGTTTCTTGACGTGAAATCCCCGCAAGGCTTCCTCGACAAACTAAAAATGCTCCCGCTTCTCACCGAAGCCGGAAAGTTTTTCCCCAAGACCGTCCCCACCGGCCCCTGCAAAGAAGTCATCAAGCACGACAATTTCTCGCTCCTCGATTTCCCCATCCTGCAATGCTGGCCGCAGGACGCCGGCCGCTTCATCACCCTCCCCTGCGTCACCACCCGCGACCCCAAAACCGGCAAACGCAATCTAGGCATGTACCGCCTCCAGGTCTACGACGCCACCAGCACTGGAATGCATTGGCAACGGCAGAAGGTGGCCGCCGAACATTTTCGTCAAGCCTTGCGAAACGCGACCGCTGATGTGGGAGCCATCACCGGCCATGTGGGGGCGGCCGCCCCCGGCCGTCCAGCGCGCGCGAATTCTGCGCGCGCAGCCGTGAATATAATGGCGCAAACCTCCGGAGGCTCGAACCTGGCCACCACTCATCCCTCCGGCCGCATGGAAGTCGCCGTCGCCATCGGCACCGACCCTGCCGTGACCTTTTCCGCCATAGTCCCCGCCCCTCCCGATGTCGAAGAATACTTAATCGCCGGCTTCCTCCGCGCAGCCCCTGTCGAGCTAGTAAAATGCGAAACGGTCGACCTAGAAGTCCCCGCCACCAGCGAGATCGTTCTCGAAGGCTACGTCAACCTCGACGAACTCCGCACCGAAGGCCCCTTCGGAGACCACACCGGCTTCTATTCGCTCGAAGATCTCTACCCTGTCTTCCACGTGCAATGCATCACGCATCGCAAAGATCCTATCTACGCCACCACTATCGTCGGCAAGCCGCCCATGGAGGACGCCTACATGGGTAAAGCCGTCGAGCGCGTCTTCCTCCCGCTCATGCGCCTCACCATCCCTGAATTGATCGACATCAATCTACCGATCGAAGGCGTCTTCCACAATCTGATGATCGTCTCCATCCGCAAGTCCTATCCCGGCCAAGCCCGCAAGGTGATGAATGCCATCTGGTCGCTAGGACAAGCCATGTTCACCAAAGTCATCGTCGTCGTCGACGAAGACGTAGACGTCCAAGACCTCGCCGACGTAACTCTGAAAGTCCTCAACCACATCGACCCCGAACGCGACATCCAATTCACGCTCGGCCCCGTCGATTCGCTAGACCACGCCTCCCGCCTGGCCAACTACGGCTCGAAAATGGGCATCGACGCCACCCGCAAATGGCCAACAGAGGGCTTCACACGGCCATGGCCGGATGAGATTGTTATGGACGCGAAGACGAAGGCGTTAGTGGATAGTAAGTGGAAAGCGCTGGCTGGAGAGTTAGGGATTGACTAGCTAGTGGTGGGACTTGTGTGGGACCGGGCCTCTGACCCGGTCGCCCAGCGAAGCTAGGCCCTCGCGCGGTGAGGGGCTGCGACGTTTTAGATCGCAACGTCAAAATAGTTCTCGGCGTTGTTGATCGTGACAGCGTACCTCGAAAAGAAACCGTTCTGCCCTAGGAGACCCATTCCAACATGTTCCAAGGTTTCGCAGAAACCAGCGTATAGCTCGAACGTGAACGCGACTGTGCGAGGCCCTCCGTCGGGAGGAACATTCCACACTTGCACTGTGACTGTTTCGAAATACGCAAGCTGCGGAGCATCGGCAGTTCCCGAGAACACAAAACTATTCTGGTTGGGAATCGCTATTCCAAGCTGGCCGGCCAACGATGCCGGAAAGAGGCTCTCATCCGCGCCACTATCTACTAGAGCTAGAGCGTTCACCGACAGATTGTTTCGCTTCAGCGTTAGGAAAAGCACCGGGCGTTTCGTAGTTTTGCTGCTGGGGAACGCCCCGCTCGGTGAAGACCGGAAAATGACAAAGGGAAACTGCATCTATAGAATCAAGGCACCGACCGGTGGAACCTTCATGACCACCGGATCGTCATTTCCAGTCTGCCTTGCCTTTTGCAGCGCCTCCTCAATTGTCTTGCCCGTACCGACAATTCGGTTGTCGCCTTTGGAGAGGGCAATCCATTCCCCGGCAGGGGCATCTTTCAAGGCCTCGGTCAGATCAATTGGCATCATGGCGTAGTTAACCCTGCACATAAGCATAGCATCTCTCGGGGCTGCCCAATCTTTTAAGATGGGCATTGATGCCATCCGCAAATGGACCACCGAAGGCTTCACGCCCCCTGTCCCGATGAGATTGTGATGGAAGCGAAGACGAAAGCATTAGTGGATAGTAAGTGGAAGGCGTTGGCCAAAAAGTTGGAGATTGAGTAAAACTTGGAATCAAGGTATGCTGTATGTACATTTCGTGCATGTCCCATGACGGTTTGCCTCACGAGGCTAGCCGATGCTCTTCGAGTGGGACGAAAGCAAGCGGCATGCCAATCTTGCCAAGCATCTGATCGACTTCGCCGATGCTATTCGGATTTTTCAACGCCCTGTATTCGAGAAACTGCAGCGACGTCACGGCGAAGATCGAGTGCTCGCCTTCGGCTTGCTGGAAGATGTTGAGATTGTCGTAATTTACGACGTGCGCGGAAAATACCGCCGAATGCTGTTGCCGATGCATCCAAGCCTGAAACACGCCTTGCTGGAGTGGAGGTCTCAGAGTCTTTACAACCAACCAGAGCATTTCACTTTCCTTCGGAAAGACTGAAAGGCAACAAACCACTCGATCTGGCGTCAGTGCTCAAGAAGAAGGTCCAACCTGCGTTCAAGAAGATCGGTATCCAGGCGTGGGCTGGCATACGTTTCGGCATTCGGTTGGAACTATGCTGGCGGAGATGGGCGAACATCAGCTCACGATCCGCGACTACTTGCGGCACAGCAATCTTCATGTCACGAACAAGTACCTGCAGGCGACATCGAAGACCAAACGCTTGGCGCACGACAAATTGGTCGACGCTATTTTGCCGACGGGTATTTTGCCGAAGACAAATCTAGTTCTAGTCCAATGAGCGCTGTTTGGAACCGTTCTCGGATGGGACCATTCTCGTTCGGCGCTTATCGTCCCCTAACATTCCCTTATTTGCTGGACGTTAGGGTTGCAAGTGCCTGAAAAGAATGGCGGGGACGACGGGACTCGAACCCGCGGCCTCTGCCGTGACAGGGCAGCGTTCTAACCAACTGAACTACGTCCCCACTTTGTTTTCTTACCTTTATCGGAAACCCGCGTCTTTACTGGCTTTCCTCATGTTCAATCGTTTCGCCTGCGTCGCCCATTTCAACCCTATAGAACCAAATTCCGAGGTTAATGGACACCATGGACACCAAGCTACACCACCGTCCAAAACTGTTCTGCAGGCAAGCCCGACCCAGAGCAGCTGTCCCTGCCCCGTCAATGAATTGTAGCAGAGCGAATTCAGATCAGTACAGGTTCTGCCTGCTAGAGACTAGCAACTGAAAAAATGCCGCAACACGCCCTCGCAGAGGCCGGCCAACAGATCGATCTGTACGAGGCGTTTTGATTTTGCATCCGCTCCGAGCCCGGAAACGCTTAGAATGTCCAGGCGTGATGGGCAAGCTTCAGTTGCGTGACCGGCTAATCCATGAGCGTGCGAAACAGTTGGGTATTCCGGAACCATCGGATGCCGAAGTCGAAACACGCGCAAGAGCCGAATTACGTGCGGCGGCACAGAAGGCGATTGCCGCTTTGGAGCCGATGACCCTCAAAGACCTTTCCGAAGCTGGTGCAGAATTCGAAGAAGTCGAAAGCCGGGGCGGCTTCTACGACCTTGCACGAGGGTTGGTCGAAAAGGGTTATGCACTCGAAGGCTGCATCCTGCTACTGGCGACGTGGAATGCCGCCCGTTTTTCGAAAGTTCATTTTGAAATTGACGCTCTGCGAAATGCACTCACAGACCTGCGTGACGATTTTTCTGCCCTTGCTGGATACAGCATCCAGACCGTCGATTTGGAAGTCCACCGTAATCGCATTGAGGCGATGTTCAACCGCCTCGCGGCGATTAAGGGCGTGGAATATACGGGTGCGTCGAAACTGCTGCACTTGATGCTTCCAGAGCTATTTGTGGCTTGGGACTCCTACATCCGTGGCGATGCGAATGAAAGGTTTTATTCCGGGCTGCCGTGTGTCATCTCCAAAAAATGGTGCCTTGTGCGATACGACCAAATCGGTCGCGGATACGTGGACTTCCTCTTGGACATGCAGGGCCGGGTTCGGGGCTTGGCATATGCGAAGGGCAGTAAGACGCTTCCGAAGAACCTTGATGAATGGAATTACGTCCAAGTCACGATACGAATTCAGGTGCTAGAGAAAGCGGAAGCGGAACTCCGCAAAGCACGCTGATCGCTGGATTATCGTCTGGGCTTGCGGCGCTCTGCCTAGAGTGCCTACGAAGCGAAGATTATGGCAGAATGCTCTCCTCGTGTCGGCAAGTCCGATATTCAAATGCTGGTTGTTGATCGAGAGAGGGCAGACTTGCTCCCAGACCAGGAACCGGATCGTTCGGGCTGTTCGGTCTCACTCACTGAGTTAAAGGATTGGCTAAAGGGGTACGGCCCGAAGAAAACAGACGATCTAGAACTACCGGAGCGTTCAGAATGATTCTCGACACGGCTATCAAGATAGCGAATGTGCTGCACAGTTATATCGAGCTGCTGACATGGCCTATTGTCGCGTTTGTAGCACTCTTTCTCTATCGAGACATCATCCGTTCTCTCTTGCCGGGGTCGAAGATAAAAATGACCGTTTCTGGCGTCACGTTTGAAACGACGCTTCCAGTGATCAAACAGTCGATAATCGAGAGTTTGGGAGACGTGGAACTAACAGAGGACCAGTGGTCCTGGCTCGTGAAGTTGCGTTCTCAAGAACAAGTCGAGATTTGTGATGCGGATAAAGAGGTGCTTAGGCCACTGCGCAATGCCGGTCTCATACGGACGCATCCAAAGGGGTATCTTTCAAAGGCCAAGGCGGTCAAGATTTCGAGATTAGGCAAGCTGTTAGTGGAAGCGTCGGGGCGCGGGTAGCAAACTAAGCGATTTCGTCGAGGTTCACGAAAAAACGCCGTGGGTTTTGGCGGTACAATAGTCGCATCGTGAGCCGCTCTTCGTCTCCGGAGGTCTGCCATGTATATTCTCGTTCCCTGGAAGCCAGTCGTTCTCGTGTGGGGATTGCTGAGCGCGATGATATTCTTTGGTTTCGTTGCATCGTCGGTGCTTCAAGGAAAGGACCCTTTCGCACCGGGTGCGACCATCAGGCAACCCTCCCCCGTGAAAACGGGTGGTGCGCAAGCGGGGCAATCTAACCACTCCCACAAAGGGGCTCGGACTCCGAGTCAGTGAAACCTCGGAGATCGCTTCTCGCTGAACTCTTTGCATGGCCTTTTCGGTCACGTCCTTCGGTGGTTTATCTTGCCCAATATTCTTTCCAGCTTTTGCTTCAGCACGACCTCTGCGGGAGAACGTCCTTGGCGTCCGAGCCATGAGACAAAATCCTTCATTTTGACTTCGTGCTTTACGGGTGGCTGCTGGACAACAACAGTCACCGTTGCGAATCCCTGACCGATCTCTCCTACCCAGGTGTCCTGTTGCAAGGCCGCAAGAGCAGTAGCGATCGCTTCATAGAGAGTTTCCGCGGTGACCTCTACGGAGTGCTCAACGTCTCGAATATCCTTTATCGCAACTGTGCAAGCTCGAAGAACCACAAACAGAAGCCTAGCATATTCGTGTTTTGTTCGCCACGTCATCTTCCGCTTCTGTCTTCGGGAACCAGGTTTGCGAGGAAGCTGGTGGTTATTTGATCCGCGGAAACCACCTCAGTTCCGATGGTTTTCGTGAATTGCATAGGTACTATTTTGCTGGAAACGAGTAGCGGAACGACTCGAGGATTTGCGACATTTGTAATCCGGCGGAGACCGTCGCTGTGCGTCTGAATGAACCCAACTCTTCGCAGGTGCTTATGCAGTTCATCACCGGGGAGGCCACGGAAACGAACCAGTTGATCGGCCACCTCGCTGACGGTTCGTGCGAACAGGAGTTCCTTACATTCGCAGACACAAACGACATTATCCTTCCATGCGAGAACATCAACATCTCCCGACGCATCATTCGGGAGAGCTCCGAGTTCATTCATTTCGACCTCCAAGCGGACGTTCCACCCCTCTGCGCTGAAGAGCGTTCCTACAGCTCTATTGAAATCCAATCCTCTACGCGCATTGACTGCACCGGTGTATTTTTTCATCCGCGCGCTGTCGAAGTATTCCGTTTCGAAGGCGCCTTCATAACATTCCATGACGGTGTGCCGGAAACTATCCTCACAGAAGCCCGGAGCGTAAACGACTCGTCCGTCGCCTAGTTCGACGAGCGGTCTTGTCATCAATGACAGCCTGCGGCGATATCGCCAGGGATACCAATCCTTGTCCCGGAACGGCTTTCTGACAATCTCCCATCGATCTCGCGGACTCAATATGAAGCTGCGCCACACTCCTGCGATCTCGCCCTCAGAGAAACCTCCTGCGGCGAGTGTCTGAGCTAGAGAAGCGGTTTCGCGCACAACCACGAAAGCGGTGTGGCTGATCGCATCCTCCAAGAGGAGTATTCCCAAATCTTTAAGTCTGCTAGGGCTTATCCCGAACTCCCCACGGAAGCTCTCAACAAACTCCTCTCCTAAAACCTCGTTTTCCGTTTTTGTACCCTCTGTGGGAGCCGAGAAGAAGTTCTCATATCTTTGGACGTCAGCCATGTGACTTTTTTCGAAATGACTAGTCATGTATGGACGCATGACATCCATGAAATTGTCGCCAAAGGCGAAGTCACCGAGAGGTGAGATCTGCATTGAAGCGCCCGCGCAACCGGCTCTGACTGCGTCGGATTGCGCTGCGGTCGCGATCAGTAGAAGGACTTGGCTTCCCAAGTAATCAACATCGGCTTGTGTCGCAGCCCGCCCGCCCGTCAGTGGGCACGTGCAAACCGCCATCTCGACAATGATTCGGCTCGTGATCTGTGTACGATCTCGCTTTGCCTTCAGCGCCTGCGTAGCTAAAAGGATGTCATTTCGATCATCATGAAGAGAAAGGACTGCCCTGCTTGTGAGTTGCCATCTGTCAAGGTCACTGAGGAGTCGCTCATGGTTTGTAATGCAAGCAATGACCAGATCGGCTCGATCAATCTCACGCAGCCGCGCCTCGATTCTTGTCCAAAAAGCATGCACGAGCTGATTCAATGCACGATTGGACGAATCAACAGTATCTATCTTTGAAGGAGCAGTTAAGTTTGCTTCCTGAGCGATGTGGATCGCACTAAATGCCACCTCGTCATCATGGAGTAGCTCGGGCGCTTCATGATCAAACTCTTGCAGATATTGACGAGCATCTCTGGTCACAAAAAGATGCATGAACCGATCGTCGTCAGACAGGGCCAACGCGAGGAGGACTTCAGTGGCTCGCTCGTGGCCGCCTCCGAGGCCTGCCACGACCAGGGCTCCGTTGACGAAAGCATTGACTAAAAGACGTTCCGCCTCGTTTTTGGGCGAATTCCCCATCGCCACAAAAGCCATTGGTAGACGAAGAGAGACGACGCGGCCCATAACCTCCATGGGAATAGAAGCTACCGTCGGGATGCCCTTAATTCTCTCCGCAGTCCAGTCTTCATGCTCCGCTATCTCCGATACGTCCAGACTGAAGATCACGTTGTCGCTTCCGAGCTCTGGAATTAATTCGTCCAGCGTTGGAGCAATCCGTTCGACCCACTTCACGGCAGTTTCCCACACGTTGTAGACCAGATGTCTACGGTCACGGTTCGAAACAGTTGTCGAACAATCGACCCACCAACCCCTTCTCGCAGTCTCCACGGCACCTTCAAGCGTGCCATTGGCGACGGGAATCAACGCACCATACGTTTTTTTGGCAGAATCTTCCTTAAAGTGGGATCTGCTGTTTAGCTTACGTACCCGTTCCCAGTTGGCGCGATCGGGACGATAGACACAGTGATCATCCATTCCGGAACGATTATCTAGGCGCATATCAAAAATGAATTCCGGTCCGTAGGCCACGTGGTTGGGGGAATCAGGACCGCTGTCACGCGGGATGAGGCGATAGTCGTGATGTGTCCACATCGAATACAGGTTTGCATCACTATGAGCCTCGAACGAAATCCCTAATCCTTCCAAAGCAGAGCGCTGCATGGACAGTTTCCAAAGTAGCAACCTCCATCTGTGATCATTTGCCATGAGTCGATCCAGATCTGCCGATGACCAGACCTGCATTCCACAGTTCGGTGCCGGCTTTCGCGGTAAGGCGACCGCGCATCCCCTCCATACTCCGCCCATAACGATCAGGGTTAACCCGCTAATGCACCCTCCTTTATCGAGAAGCTTTTGCGCGCTCGCTTCTATAAACTGGGACAGAGAGTCACGGAAAGGAGGATGCCATTGTGAAGCAATACCTTCGCTCTCAATTTCATGAACATCATCGTGCAAGAAAAGAAGATGGAGATACTTGCCTCCATCAAAACGGAAGGCAGTCTGAGTTACATAACGGGCCGGTGGAACCCCTTCTCTCGGCAGTAGGGAGGTCAAGACATCGGAGGCGAGTACGCCGTCTACGGCTTGGAGAATTGTTCGTCGTCCTTGGATGCGTGCCAGACTTTTCTGCAAGCCATTGAGTAGTCCGAGATTTCGCACCGATGAAAAAGCATACGAGACGACCGCCATTGATATCGCAGTTGGATGCGCGACAATCAGAAGATCACCGAGGGAAACGAATGGCTGGCGTCGAATCGCTCCCAGGGTCGTGTTCGCTGCTCGCGCGCAGAATTCGTCGAATGTGACTGAAAAAGGCCTTATCACATCGATCGCAATCTGTAACGCCGCGAGGTCGTTAGCATCGATGAGAGCCTGCCGACTAAGAGACCACAGCGCCGCATTCGAGGCCGGTAGCCATACCGTGGATGATTCGCTTTCGGGTTTCCCGGTGAGCCTTGGATACCCTTTTCGAGTGACAAGTAGATCCGAAATCCTAACGACAGAGTCACAGTCTGCCCGCAGAGATCTTAAGCTGTCAGGGCCCGAGTCTAGCGCGTCCAGGACATCTTGCAGGTAGTAATCCGGGTTGCTCCAGTCTCCAGTAAAGACACGGCGGTTCCCGAACTGTGTCATGACATTGCCAACCGCGACATCTTCTGCAGGGTCTTCTCGACGAGATAGGGGAGAGTGGGAAAGGAATTGGTTCAGCCAACGATCCAGAGCAGCGACGGTCACTTGTTGGCTGCCGTTCGCGTGGATTGCGACAAAATGCAGCAGAGAATCCAGCCGCACTATACACGTTCGGTTCTCAGCAACCAACGAAAGTGCGGCTACCGCCGTCAGGCTCGACAGTCGATCATAGGACCGCAGATCGCGCACCAGCTCTTCTAGACCTTCACTGATCCGCCCGAAGCCATGGTCTTCGATCTCGTGAAACTCGCGGTACATCTGTTCCAAGGCGTTCTCTATCGAGGGTGGGGCGGTCGCCGCCCTACCGTGACACTTCTTGTACTTTTTACCCGACCCGCAGGGACAGGGATCATTGCGACCAGTCTTCACCATGCGATCACCTGTCCATCGCTTGTGCGCCAGTCGAGATGTCCGCTCACCGGATATGCTTCGACCTTAAGCGTCTTCCGTGGATGCGATGGACAGTCAGGGCAATCCACGAACGAACTCCTCGGTCTTGCTGATCAGGCGTTTCACTTCCCCGTCGAAGGAGCGAAAATCTATAAGGTCCAGACGCTTTGCGTTCCATCCCATTTCCCAGATGGCCCAGAACAAAGTATGCAGGAAACGCAGAATTTCATGTACGTCAGTGATTAGCGTCTTCTCGAAAAGTGCAAGGATCGCCTTGTCATCTTGAATGCTCTTGTGCGCGAATACCTGGTGCCGTATAGGCTGGTAGATAGCTTTGAACTTCTGGTAATTTGGGGTCAGCGCCAGTCGCAGCGGTTCAAGATCCGCTCGGGTCGGTTCCCATGCATTATCGACATATTCCACAAGCCATCCAGGATCGACGCCGACAATCCGCGACGCTCTTCGCTTCCGATCGCGCAACACCGACTTCGAGAACAACGACGGGTTAGCAATTGTGTCATCCACTACTCTATGCACAGAGTAAACATCGCGTCGCGTGTCAAAAATGCGGCCGAACGTGACAAAGAAGGTGGTCTGAAGGCTGTAGGCGTTCAACATCCAGAATTCAGCAAAGCGATTGTATTTGTCGAAAATGTCGGGGTTCTCGGCAGCGAGGCGGTGGATGGTGAGATAGGTGAAGTTGCTCCTTATTGCGGTCTCCACGTCTCCACGTATGACCTCGAACATGCGCCAGTAATCTGCTTCCGTTATTGATGTGGCACGGGTGCGCGTCATCCCAATACGCTAGCATGAGTGTCGACTGAGTTTCTTATGTGATTCTCCCCAGCTTGCGGGCGCGCCGTCTCACTTGCTAGGAGAACACAATCGCTCAAGCGTGGTGCGGGCCCGGCGGGAGGTGGAGATTGACAAAAAACATCGTGCTTTATTCGCAACAGGGTTGAATGTTCTGCAACCAAGCGAAGGAGTATCTTTCGCAAAAGGGCCTAGCCTTTCAGGAGCGAGACATAGCTCAAGATCCCGACGCACTGGCGATCTCAAGAAACTTGGCTACATGACCACCCCTGTGATTGATGAGTACGTAGTTGACACGAAGACTGTTCACGAGTGATCGACATCCAAGTAGCTAAACTCCGCGCATTAACTCGCTGATCGTCATCTCAAAACTTTTGGCCAGGATGTCGAGCGTGTTCAGGCATGGCTCCTGAGTTCCCTGCTCCATAGCGTGCAGGAATCCCTTTGCCAATCCGCTGTGCTCTGATAGATAGACGAATGTCCAACCGTGATCTTTCCGCAGTGTCCCAAGTCTCTTCCCGAACCTTACATTCAACGCAGTTTTCCCTTTTGACATGCGGGGATGATTGCAGGTATTATCTTTTGCGTGTTCCGCTATAGAGGAACGTCGAGTTTGAGACCGTGCTTGCGAGGGGGCTGTTAGGCGTCCTGTGCGGTCAGGATTGCGCCAAGCACGGTCTCCTTCCCCCTGGAAGGATTCGCCCTATGCGTCACAACGGCGTGGAATACCCGGAGTTGAAAGGGAAAACAGTCAGACGGGTGTGGTTCAAAGACGACGATGAGTTCACCGCACTCTTCTTGGAGTTTGAGGATAACACTCGTGCCAGGTTCGATCTGAGAGCCGCTGTCACCTTCGAAAGAGCACCTGAGATGTGCAGCATCGCGTCGAATGGCGATCTTGACGATTGGCGAGATTTGAGGACACAGCGCCTGGCACCACACGAATCCTGAGAGGAAATGCATGGCATCGAAACGGGAAAAGCCACTCGAACGTCATCTGTACTGTCGTGGCAGGAAGTGCCGCTCAGTGACGTGGGACACCTTGCGTATCAGCATCGACGGACCGCACGCCCGGTACACCAAAGGTCATCGGGGTTTCTATAACGGCGACATTGATGGTTGCATCGACGATTTCTTGGTCGTGCTCAAATGCGAAGCTCGTAGGCTACTCCGGGAATGCGCGAAACAAACTCCCGCACTCAAACAGTTCAATCTCAAGTTCGCTTAGGGGTAAGTCGTATGGCGAAAGACTGGAATCCGCAGTATCCAGGGGATGAGGTCGTGTGGAAGTCCATCAACGCGGTGCTACAGGATGCGTGTGAAGAGAAGGGCACGACGCTGGACAAGGTTTACAAGGAAATATCCCGCAGAGAACCACCGGGACACTTGCGCAGAGTCATCGGCATCAACCTCAGAAACGCCCGCGAAAAGGTCGGATTGACTCGTGAGCAAGTCAGCAAGCGCTCGAAGGTTCCGCTTCGCAGAGTCATTTTGATCGAACAGGGTCGAACTGACGCCGGCTTCCTCGAATGGGTGAGGATCGCCTATGCGCTCGGAATTAAACCGTCGAAACTCGCTGAGGCTCAGGAAGAGATTGAGAAGAAGCTGGGTTGGGAGAAGACTGGATCTGACTCCTAAAACCCTTTACAATGTGGGCGCAAGCTGAGGGGGTAAGCCGCCCGTCGCAGCGCAGCATAACTCCGGGCGGCTCTTTGCGCATTTGCGCCTGATCTCGGTCTCTTCAGAGATCGATCTCCACAAACCTATAAGAAGTACGTGATAGTATTTGGGGTGCCAATCAGGGTGTCCTATTTCTGGGCACCCGGCTGCCGCCGACCGCGACGGCTAAGAAAAATTTGAAGGAGATGCCAAATGCGTTTACCCCAATTTACAGCTGATGCTTCACTCGGCCGGAACGGCGAGAGCTATGCCAGCGTGTGTTCGTTTTCTAGCCCCGTCGTTGCGGGATTGGTCACCCCTCAGGCGGGCTGTCCTTTCGGATGTGGGTCCGGAAACTGCTGTTGCAACGCAGCTGGTTGTTGGTGTCAGCAGGCAAGCTGCTATTCATAGGACCACTTACGGCTGTTCATTATTGAGAAGCTGAAGCGCACTTCGGTTGCGTCCTAGAACGGTCGGGGTGTGTGGCCCGAACTGTGTTATCAACAAGAAAGAGCCGAACGTCGCGGGGAACCACAGCAACATGGTCGGCGAAGTAATCGTTGTACCAAGCTCGCTATTTCGACGTTTGTCCACCTCGGCTTCTGAGCAGATCCGCCATGCTAGCGTCGTTCTTCTGTAAGGCCAGGTCGAGCGGTGTCTGGTTTGTAAAACGTCGTGCGTTGACGTCTGCGCCCTGATCAATCAGAAAGGTCGCAATCCCTAGATAGCCGTTCCAAGCGGCTAGGTGGAGTGGCGTGTCACCCTTCGAGTCGCCGATCTTGATGTTAGACCCCGACTTAACCAGCAATTGGACTAGGTCAAGACTTCCTTCAACTGTCGCGATGTGAATTGGCAAGCTGCCCTGCGTAGTCGCAAAGTTCGGGTTCGCACTTCCAGCTAGAAGTCGCCGCGCGATATTAACGTTTTTCCGTAAACAAGCGTTGTAGAGTGCGTTGTAGCCGAAAGGACTGCCGTTGATGTTAGGATTGGCGTTGTATGTCGCGAGAATATCCACTGCCGGCTCAATCTGCGTTGCTGCGGCCTGATTCAAAGCGGTGTCCCCGCCATTATTCGTCACGTTAAGATCTTTGCTTGCTTGTACAAGCATTTTGAACGCGTCTGCGTTAAATGGGTTGGCTCGTATTCCTCCAGATAAAGCCCACATAATCGGCGTTGCACCGCCGCTCCATTTATCGGTGCTTTTATCCCGAACATCGGGGCTGGCATGATGCTGCAGCGCAATCTTTACACAGCGCGTTTTAGCATAAAAAGCAGCCCAATGAAGCATGGTTTCGCCGTTGGAGTCAAAACTGCCGATGTCCGCTCCCGCATCCAGCAAAGCGCTCAGTATATCGGCATCATCGTCAGTTTCATCGGTTTGTTGAAGCGCCACGCTGAATGTAGGCGGGTCAGATTTAGCAGGTGCCAGGTTCGGATTCGCCCCGCGCGAGAGAAGCAAGTGAACGAGCTCTTTGAACCTGAAAAGGACGGCAGATTGCAATGGTGTTGAGCCGGCGTTGTTTGAGACGTTAGGGTTAGCGCCAGCGGAAAGTAGCACGTTGACTGAGGCAGTACATCCGTGACCCACGCCGTCTGCCAAGGGCGTGTTTCCGTTATTATCACGCGCTTCAATAGTTGCGCCGTTCGCAAGCAGGAGGGTGGTTGCGTCCGCGAAATTTAGACCTGCGGCAATGTGTAGCGCAGTTTCGCCCAGTGAGTTGTTTTGGTTGGGAGAAGCGCCGCCCTTCAGGAGAAGCGCAATTGTTTCGACATCATCCTTCCTTACTGCCGACTCCAGTGGACTGTCTCCAGGCGTTCCCGATTCCGAGCCCACTGCAACACCAGCGGTGGATACCATCATAGTCAATATCAGCATCGAGAGAAACAGGATCGCAAGATAGTTTCGTTGTAGCACGGGTCGATTCACATGGCCTCCGCGGGTATGCTCGCACTTCTTTATAACGTCGGTCTTTTTACCAGTCAGGCAGCCGGGATTCGCTCAGAGTGTTGTCGCGATGTACAAGGGCATTGGGGAAGCGGTCGCACGCCCGGCGTTTCAAAACCGGCTCTTTGCACTCGCTTTGTGCCGCGTCCATACATTGTCCAGCCGCGATGAGGAGGGGCTCTGTCCATGTATGTGGGCGGGAACCGATGGCGGTTCCTAATCGTGCAGCGGGTCAGATATTAACGCATTTGCATGTACATCCCGGCCATGGATTACTCGGATTGCACGCGAAGTTGTTTTCCTCACAATAACAATACTGACTGCTCGGAACCACTCCAGATTGCGCTTGGAAATGATGATATGGCTTGTATGTCTTGGAAGAGATCGCTTGCGACACTGGCAGGGATGCATCGGCGGTGAATTCCGGTAATCTCATTTTTCTTCCTCATGTACTGAAATCAAATGTCGAAAAGAAACTTGGCGACCAGGTCGAAGTCGATTGACGTTCGCGGTAACAGATCGACAAAGCAAAGCGTATTCAGACTATCGAAATAATGAGCATTTGACACGGACTTGTCAAGCGTTTCATCTGGTTCCCCAGACAAACAAGACCCGCCAGAGGCGGGCCCTAGGTCGCGTCGTCATCAACGCACGCGTCTAAATCTTAACATCCAAAATTCAGGCATTGAGAAACTGATGAAACGCAGCACGATACGCCAGCGGCACTCGTGCAAGCTACTCCATTGTTTGGACAGCAACTCCCGTTTGGCAATTGACCATAGGGCTGACAGCTCGGAGTCACTACGCTCTTTTGGTCTGTGCCGCCTTGCAGATGCCATCGTCCGACATACCCACACACAACTCCGTATACCGATTCCTCGGCGGTAAGCCTCGGCATTCTCATTTTGCGGTTTCCTTGTTGTATGTTCCTTTCTCGTAGGTAAAACGCGCCACTCGCGATGTTTGATTTTTTCTCGCTTCAAACTCATCGCGTTTAGTTACGCATTGCCCTAATCTTGTTTCAATGTTTACTCAGGGTCGTGTACAGGTGTCACGATCTCGACTCTCGCACATGAGAGATCGAGATATGGAGCACCAGCCTCGACCTCCTACCCTACGCAGCAGCGGTCGCAATAGCACTTACCGCCAGACTGATATATCGTGCAACAGGGGGAGCCGTTAGGGCATCCAGTCGCGTGATAACACCCGGGGGGATTGGCGGCGAATCCGACTGGTCCTGTCGGCTCGCCAATGGTTCCTTGCGGCAAAACGTTTCCTCTTGCTGCTGCATGCCTCATAGACAGTGCAAAGCGGCGCTCCGTAATTCCGTTGACTAGAGAAGCTTCTGCGGTAAATCCTGGCGTGTTCATTTTGTTGGTCTCCTTTGTTTTAGAATCAAAGCGTTTAACGGTCGTAATACGGTGACAGCTTTGTCACCAGGAACGGAAACTCGTCAGTGACATCGACGCGGACAAAGCACTTGTCCACCACATCGGTGTTGCGATGGGTGTAGGAAAAGATCACGTCTAACAGCTTGCGTATGCCGCTGAGTGCTGATGCTTGGACGCTAACTGCAGTGAGCGAAGAATTCAGCGCGAACTGCTCCGCCGCCTTGGCATAGATAGCCGGGTAGCGGACGGCGCAATAGTTCAAGGCACGGTTTTCGTCAGTGTCGCCCGCGTTGTCTGCCATCTGTACCAAGCGGTCGAAAAGTTCTTCAGCTGCGGGCGCAAATTCTTTGGCCGACGTCTTCTCCGGCTTGGGAATCGATTTGATCAAAGCATCGCGATCAAAGGAATAAATCTGGTCAAAAACCACAATTGGGACCATCAGACCGTTGCACATTTCCGGTGGGGCGATAGGTCCCTTGATGCCGATCACGACATCCAGGTCCAATGGGCTGGGTTGAGGGCGAATCGCTTCGACTAGGAGGCTGAAATCCGCCGGGTCGCGCGGCCGCAGCAGGTAGGTCTCCAGGCCTTCGATGGTCAACACAAAGCAAAGCTGCCGCGACAAGTAACGATTCTCGGCCTTGGAAAGTACAGCGTGCAGCGTCTGCCGGTCGGTGAGGCCAGCAGTTTTATCTCGCCCGGTGGCCTGCGCGAACTCCTTCTCTACGGAGATGCTGGGGAAGCGCGCCCCGATGTTGCCGATAGCGTAAATCCAGGAAGGGGGCGCCATGGTTGCACCGTTGGCGGCTGGTGCAGCTCCACAAGTCGAGCACGCCTGGGGCGATACGGCTGTGGCTGCTGTTCCAACAGAAGGTGAGACTCTTGCCGGCGGATTGCCGCCGAGTGTGTTGGCTGGTTGGTCCTGAACTTCCACAGATTGCTGCATTGTAATCTCCTCGAAACCAGAATTTGTATCTCCATAATCACCGCGTTAACGTCATCCAGCGATTGAGCGCTGCCGCGCGTCTGTTGCAACCTCCACAGGGCCGGATTCCCATGGCATAGGTAACTCGCTTGATCGCGTCCCCTAAGCCGATCTCTTCTTCGTTGAGAAAGCCAGGTAGGCGGACTCGGTGCGGCTGGCTTGATGGCTCTGGTTCCGGTTGTTGTCCGATCACATTCGGTTTTTCTTTCCTTTTCGTCACGGTTGTCTCCCTAAGTGGCCGGCTTTCATCGCGCTGTACGCGCCCCAGGCATCTAAGAGCGGAGGAGCGATTGCCCTACGCCGTCGCGCCGCGCCCTGTGTGATGGCCAATTTGACCTGAGCGGCGCTCGCACTCGGGAACTCCGACCAGAGCAACGCAATTGCACCGACTACAAACGGAACTGCCACGCTCGTTCCTCCGGATATCTGAGGCTTGCCGTTTGTGCCGAGGCTTGTAATGTTGTCCCCCGGTGCTGTCAGCCCATTTCTGCCGATTGAGCTGCCCAGATTCGATAACGCCATCACGCGGCCATGAAGATCACACGAAGCAACTGGGATCGACCACGGATGGCGGGTGATGATGGAACTTCCCACTGTTCCTTGGTTCCCGGCTGCCACCACGACGATCACGTTGTGCTTGACGGCGTAATTTAGGGCGTCATGGAGTTTGCGCGCGCCGTCGGCAGACGGTCGTGCGACTGCCGCACTCAAATTGATCAGCCGGGCTCCGGCGTCGACTGTGTCAATGATGGCCGCAGCCAGCTCTTCGGGCATCGCGCTCGGCATGTCTCCCTTCGCTGATGGCGTCTCCGCAAATATCGGTCGCACTAGCAAGGTGCATTCTGGACAAATCGCTGGCGCTAGAGCGCCGCGCTTCGCGCTCAACATCCCAGCGACAAATGTGCCGTGCATACAAGCGACGCTACTGGCCATGGAACAGCCTCCCGCAAGTCTCCCTGCTACCTCGCGGATGTTTTGTGCGGCGAGATCGGGATGGTTTGTGGCCACTGGTCCATCAATCAGACCCAGCCTGATCTCCGCTCGACCGCTCGTGCGCTCCATCAAAGGAGTGAGGTTCACCAAATCCAGAGGACCCATGGAACTCCCTTGACGACGGTTGATTGTGAGCAACTCGACAAGGACCCGCGTGCTGGCTTGTCGGCAGTTACGACCGCGAATTCCCTTGGGAAGTAATTAGTGACAAACTGAGTACGTATTCTTAATCCGTTGCCGTAGTCCGAGCCGAATCACGGCAAACAACAAGGCACGCTAAAGAGTTTAGCCATCTTGCTCCGGTTTCAGCAACATGTCCAGAGAAATCTAGGGTAGAAGGCTTCAGGTGTGCCCGGATAGCGGCGCTTACATTGCTAGATTAAACCTTCGGTTGAGCATGCAACTCGTCTGTCACGACTTATCGTTGGTCATTGCTACCTAACGGTTACCAGCTTCAGCAAACGATCTTGCCCCGGCTTGGACAGAGACTACACTTTGACGGAAAGCACATCGACTGGAAAGACCATGTGGGAGCTAGATTGTGGTGTATAGGTGACCAAGGATGGGAAAGCACAAGTCATTCGATTCGAGCGATGCTTCTACTGCAAGAAGAGAGGCACGCAGAGAGTCAACCTGGACCTCCAATTTCCACTGAAAGGGCGGAGTGCGACTTAAGCACTCCGCCAGAAATCAAGAATCGATGGAGTCAGGCTGTTGTCTTGCGAGGCTTCGCCTTGAGGGTTTTCTTCTCTCGTTGCGCTGCGAACTCCTTTGCCACTGCCCTCAGTAAGCTTTGCGTATCCACTCGGTAGCGTTTGGCGGCGTCCATGAGAACGTCATCGCGGCTAGCGGTGGATCGTTGATAAGCCGAATCCAGCAAGCAGATTTCCAGAAGCAGCTTGCAGAGTTCGGCCTCGTCGTAGGTGCCTACTTGCTTGGCCAGAAGCTCTTGTGCGGACGCGGAGTCCTTCTTCGCCTCTACCTTGTGCCGCTTCGCCAAAGCCGGAACTTGGCTGTAGGACAGGTGGCCAATCAGGTAGTGGGCAACCGCCAGCAAGTCAGCCTTCTTTAACGGAGCCGATACGCGTTGCAGGATCGTAGCCAAGATACGATGACGAGTCGTAATGGCCAGTTTCTCTTTTTCGATGCGCTTCCGTTCTTCTGCCCGCTCCCGCTCGACTTGCTGCGGAGAGGGCGTGTTGGGATGGTGGATGCGGCAAGCGGGATCGGCACAAACGTTGACGACCTGTCCGCGCTTACCGCTGTCCATGACAATCGCCTCGGTCATCTTGTCACAGGGTTTCTGAATGGCGGAGAGCTTGGCACTCGCGCCGTTCGGCTTCGGTTTCTTGATCTCCAACTCCAAATACTGATTCCGTCCCAAGGGAGCGCCCTCGCGGGAATTCCACGCCGCTGAAATCTGGATTAGCTGCGGTTTGGTTTCCAGAGTCTTTTTCACGCAAGCGTCGATCTTGGCTCGGAAACAGTCGGGCGACGTGCAAGAATCTTTTCGCACGTCGGGAAAAAGTAGTTTGTTGAATCCGGTTCGCTTAGGACAGTTGGCGCACGAACCTGCTTCGGGAACGAGAGTCTCATCCTGCTTGTCAAACGGCGCTGAGGCCAGTTGCAGCAAGATGTTCGACTCGATCCACGCTGCGAGTTCACGAACGGGAATCAAGACTTGGCTGTTGCCTTCGCTTGTCCACAAGCCCCGAAAAGCTGCCGAGAACGCCTCCTGCTGCTGCGAAGCCGAGAGCTTGGCGATCAGCAAAGCGTGGCCGATGGTGATCTGGTCTTTCAAGAATGCCTCGGCCACGGGCGGTATGAGGTCAGCGAGTCTAATTCGACCATAGACATACGCCTCACTCTTACCAGCACGTGAGGCTATGGTAGCGACGGTGTAGGGAGGCTCTCCGAGTTCCAAAAGTGACTTGAAACCCAGAGCTTCCTCAAGCGGGTGAATGTCCTCGCGTTGAAGGTTCTCAACGCACTGAGCCTCGATTGCCTCCGCATCCGTCAGCTTGACCACGCGGACAGGAAGTTTTTCGAGTTCCGCCAGTTTCGCCGCTCTAAGGCGACGTGCCCCGGCTACGACCTCGTACTTGCTTTCTTCCAGTTCGCGTACCAGAAGAGGGGCCAGAATCCCTTGCGTCTTGAAGCTAGCGGCGAGTTCTTCGAGGCTCTTTGCATCAAAGCGTTTGCGGGGATTGGTTGGTGACTCCGCAAGCGCGGTGATGGGAACGCTTCGATATTCGTGGTTGTTGACTGCATTTTGCGTACTCGGCATGATGTTTTCTCCTCTCATGTGTCTTCGGTTAGGTGTTCGTGGACTCAGCGCACACGTCGGGCCTAAAAACCAAATGGTGCCGTGTTGGCGTGTTATGCGGCTGCCGCGAGTGCCGCTGGCTCGGGGGCAATGCCCCCGAGGATCACGGCAGCGGTTTGTTGAACGGCTTCCAAGCTCTCGCGCAAGAGACTGGCGTCTCCGTGCCAAAGCTGGATGTAGTCCTGGGATGAGGTTCCGTTCTGAAGTCCGACCGATTGGCAGACCACAAAGGCCACGGCTTCGGCCTCGGTCTCGCGGACTTGTTTGGTGGTCAGTGTGCGGCGGTCGCCACGATGCAACATCTCGTGAGCAATCTCATGCACCAGCGTGGAAAACTCCTCGGCTGGCTGCATCCCTGAAAGCAGCGTGATCTTCCCGCCATACGAGAGACCCTTCGCGGGAGCAATTCTCTCGGAGAAACTAATCTCGACGCTCTGCGCTTCAACGAACTTAAACAGGCGTTCGCGGTATCCGCTCACGTCGCCATTGACTTCGGTCAGCGTGGGAAGGTCTTTGCCTTCGGTCTGGCTGACATCGAAAACGTAGACGGCCCGGAAACCGTACAGCGTCCGTTGACCCTCCGTTGTTGCGTCCTCACTCGGCTCGTCGGTCGCTACATCCTTCGTGCTTCGTCTTCCGACCATCGGGGCGAGAATGAAAATCCCTTTTTCTCCCCGTTTAACGAAGCGGCCAAGCGAGTTCCATGTCCGAAGTCCGGCAACGTTGGTAGCATCGGGCTTCTGACGTGCGATGAGCATGATGTTGCCGAAGCTGTAGGTGTGAAACTTCGCCATTGCTCCGAGGTATGCGGTGAGGACTTCACTGTGACCGGACTCCAATGCTGCAACGAGGAAATCCACGGCCTCTTTGGTTCGTGTGTTGACTTCTTCTAATTTCATGTTTTTTCCCTTTCTGCCGTTTCCGGCTTGTTTCTTCCTTCACTTGAGCGGCAGCGGGAAGAAACAAGGCGGAACGGTGAAAGGGACAGAACGGAGGCCGAAGGAGGGTGGCAGGGCGTGAGTGAAAGCGCGGCGAGTGCCAAACGGGGTTGGGGTTCGTTTGGCGCGAAACCGGCGCAGTCCGAAACGCCCGTGCGAGCCGCGGCCAAGCGGTGTCCACCCGGAAGAGGGCGCAGTGGAAGAGAAGCCGCTAAGCCTCGACTGCAATGGAATCTGGGATTTTCTGTAGACACTTGGCTTCTCGTGGTAGGGAGTGAGAAACTTACTCGCTGGTCAGTGCTCATTATGAGAACGTCGCTAGCGGTCTATTGTGTCGATGTTGGATCCGCCGTCAATGAAACTTCGGATGGGCTCGCGTGGGTTCTTCAGGGGAAGTTACAACTGGTACCGAGATGCACGATCTGGCCCGAAGGGTCGGTGAGGATTTAGAGAGAGAGAGGGTGGCACTTGGGTTTGAGTGTCCAATGTTTGTCCCGTTGCGCACAGAGTCGCTCGATTTGCTACGTGGCCGGCCCGGTGAAGGCAACCGGCCATGGTCGGCCGGGGCGGGAATAGCCGCGGCAGGAATAGGGATAGTGCAAGCGGCCTGGTTACTGAGAGAGGTGCGTACATTGTGCAAGGAGGATACTCCAGTATTTCTGAGACCCTCTCTTTTTCGGAGTGCATCACAGGGCCTCCTGCTTTGGGAAGCTTTTGTCAGCGGAAAAAGGACCACAACACATGAAGAAGATGCGTCGGCGGCTGCGGTGGAGTTCAAGCGGAATTGGCCGGAGATCGACACGGCCGACGCGCTCCCCTGTAGTGGGATGGAAGTAATTTCCCTGGCCGGCTTGGCGCTGCTGAGAACGGGTTGGAGTAACGATCTTCGATTGCTGTGTGAGAAACCTGCGGTTATCGGTCTGGGCGATGAAAGCCAAAAGCAAAAGTAGGTGTCAGAGGAATTGTGACGCTAGATAAAACTCCGCCGCAAAGATTGCGCGAGATCCCGTCCGAAATATGTAGTAAGCAGAGCATCGGTAGCAGAATTCCTAAAGGAGGTGAGTTGAAGTCGGGAGAAGAGGGTATCGTCGATCCACGCATAGGCCTTCAGTTCTCGAAGTTGAGTGATCGACTGCCGTGCGCTTTCGGGGACTTCGGGTGCAAGGGGGGAGTGCAGGTACCAGAAGCTCTCGGTACGCAAATGATAAAAAGGCAACGCCATCGTACTGCTTCCTGAGTTACCAAAAATACTGCGCCACATCTGATCAAAACCTGACTGAAGCTCGTTTGTAGGTCGAACCACATTGGACTTGATTTCGCCAGTCCCTATTTGCCTGATTATTTCAAGAAGAAGGAGCGGCTTGTGGGGTGCACGATTGGTTGTTGCCTCGTCCCAATCAGCAGATGCATCGACGTGCAGTGATGCCAATTGCCTGATGAGGTCCTTTTCGAGCTGTGGATGGTCGTTCTTAGTGACGGTGCGCAGACGCTGCGAGTAGTTCGGACGGTCGATGACAAAGGATGTCCCCCCGAGGTAGGCCAGCCAGCCCAGAAGTGACGAGGCCAGTCCTTTAACGTCCCGGCGGTAGGGACGCGGGTCATCGAGCAGTGCTTCCTGAATTGCGGACGTAAGCTCTCCGAAATAGAGCTGGTCCTTGTGGTTCCTCTCAAGGTACCCATTTAGAAAAGCGTACGAACGGCTTTGGTGGAAGGCGGCCCGTAGTTCGCTGACACTCGGGTCGAGAGAACCGACACCAAGGAGATTGGCATCATGGAATGCCGTTTGCTTATCAATCCAGATTGAATTCAATTCAGTTGGGTTGGTTGTCCAGAGGAACTCCGAGACCCAGAGGCGGGAGGGCGATTTGGGAAAGAGTTGTTGTCGAAGTTGGGGAGGCCAATCAAGCTCGGACGCAGGAGGAGATATCTGCTGAAGTCTGCTGATCTCCGCTCGTATTTTGTCATACAGCTCGGGAGTGACTTCGCATGCGTCAGCAAATAGACCGCCAATACTGTTGATGTCACCATCGGAGGGAACAATCTGAATGCCGAGCTCCCGGTTGCCTCCCGGTACAAGCTGTAGTCCGGCAACGGTGAGATTCGCACTTCCTAACAAAAGTACGCGGTCATCAATCAAAATCGCTTTAGCATGGAGGTCGGGCTGGACAAAGAGTTTGATTCCGCGTGCTTTCAGAAGTTCATAGACTTCTAGCTCAGAAGCGCCGAAAACCAGATCCTTACAGGCCCAACGGACTAGGACGCGCGCGTGCAAGTTTTGCGCTTGGATTCGACTCAGTACCCAGTTTACTCCGGCAACTGTGGCATAAGCTGAGACGAGCGACACCGACCGCTCCGCATGTCGAAGGGCCTCCTGTAATGCACCCCGAAACGCATCGGTACCAAGGATTGGCATAAAACTTCAGGAGTCACGCTCGACATTCATAAAGTCGCGAGCGATCTTTCCCCATTCAATCCGGAGATCTTCGAGATCTTGTCGCTTCTTATCGCTAGCCTCGTCCTCCATACGGGCCCACGCCGTCAAGAGTAGTTTGAGACCAATCAGCGCGGGAGTGTCTGGCTTGGCAGGATCGTCGGAACTGTCTTTGAGGAGTTCGAAAAGGTGCTCATGGGCTGGGTGACGACGATTTAGGGTGATGATAATCGTACCTGCTTTCGAGCGGACATCAAAGATTGCCGAGCCCGGGATGTCGTTTGTCTGAAACAGAAACTTGAGATTGGTATCGATGTAAGACTGAGCTAGTTCCTTAGCTTTGCCGGAGGGTAAGCCCTCCGCCTGAAGTTCACTCTCAAGCTCAGCTGCACGTTTGTCTGGATCCATGCCTTCATCTGCGTCACTCCGACCGAGCTTCCCGAGTTTTTCGCGTCTTTGTCTTGTCGCGACAGTGGCTAGTCCCTCGGCAGATTCTTTTCCCGGTGCTCCTGATTTGGCCTTCCTACTGCCTTCGCGGAATCGGGCAATCTGTTCACGCATATCTCGTAAGCGAGATCTAATTTTGTCGGATATGTCATACATCAGGCGCCGTGGATCGTCACTGTCCTCCAGCAACTCTTGGTATTGTGCGACCGTAAGGCCCTCCGCCGCGGCGTCGTCCTCCTTGTCCATCATGTAAAAGTTGGTAGCGGATTGCTTGTTGTTGGTGACACCGAAAAGATCATCTAACCCAGGTCCAAATGAGACTTCGATCCCCCACCAGCGTTCGCGAGGATCGTACCCAATTTCAAATGAATGGTTCATTTCCAGCTCGCGGTCCGCACGAACGACAGATACTCCCTGATTCTTCTTGATGATGGTGCCGATTTCGCTCCCGCCACCAATCTCGCGGACTTCGGGCTTGCACATTGAATAGCGGATTGTGACTGCGTAGGTATTCTTTCCCCTACTAAACTTGATAACGTCTGGCGATCCGTACTCGTCGAACGCCGGCTTGGAGTCGTAAGGTTCCGGCATGGACGTACTAGCCATGAGGTATAAGGGGTCATTTGGACGTACGTTGTCGTCGAGGACGTTGGTGAATGTTTGTCCAGTGGCCTCGTATGCAGCTAACCGGATACGGGCGCGACCGCGCGCTATGAAGTAACGGTATATCCTTCCGACAACGAATTCGGCATTCTTGAGGAGCGTCCCACTCTGCTTCCAGTTAATCCGGTCCAGATCGCTCCACACGACGAGTGTGCCGTGGTCGATTGGCTTGTTGCGGAACAGTTTTAGCCACTCCTTCGGGAGTGTTCGAAGTTCCGGCTTGGGGACCTCTTTCATGCGCCCGCTGACGATTTCGTCCACATCAAGATACGCGTATAGGATCTTGCCATCTTGCCAAGTCCAAACCTCGACCTTCCGGCATTGGGAAATGGAAGCATTGGGTAGCCCCATTCCGAATTTGCCAATCCCATCCTGACTGTTCGGGTCGAGATGGGTTCCGTTTCCAAATTGCAGCGCAATGCGGAGGGTCTCGGCGTCCATTCCGCAAGCGTTATCGTAAACTGCAATCTGCTCAGCCCGCGACCGATTACGCTCATTGACAAACTGCACTCGGTCTAGGCAAATGACCTCGACCTCGGTCGTTTGATTTTTGAGTGTCTCTCCCGCCTGTATGCTGTTGTCGATCAGCTCAGCGATGGCGTGCGCCGAATCCCGATAGCCTGAACTGCGCATCGCGGTAATGGAGAGGTTCTGGGGAATGATTTCGTAAGCCATGATCTTAAGACGCTCCTAGTTCCAAATATCTTCCCAAAAGCCGAACCCTTCGGAGGCACTCCGAAAGCCCGGCAACTGGTCCAGCACGGTCAACACCTTGCAACCTTCATTTCCGCCGGCACGCGGGCCACGGAGGACCCGCCCGACCATTTGGCTGTATAGCACCAAGGATTGCGTCGGTCGCGTTACTACGGCGACGTTAGTCTTGGGCGCATCGAAGCCAGTGGTCAGCACGCCGAAGTTTGTGAGGACCTGTAGATTGTCCCTTTCCCGAAACCGACGGATGAGGTTTCGGCGAAGATCCGGTGGAGTAGCACCCGTTACTGAACCAGATGATATGCCTTTTAGACGGAGTATGTCGGCCAATAGCTGAGCATGCTCGACTGAACATCCGAAGACAATAATTTGGGAGCCTTCTTTGGCTTCGGCGATAATGTGGGTCAAGATAAGAAGATTTCGTTTTTCATCGGTCGCCAGCAGACGGATCACGCGCTCGGGAACGTCAAAGCCCTGATGAAGCTCGTCAATCTCGCTGGATGTGAGCTGTATGTCTGTCGACTGTAAATAGTGCAGGTTCTTGTAGGTCACTTTTGCCAGGAAGCCCTGGCTCTGCAAAAAGTCGATTACATTCTCTCCAGACGGTGTTCGTATCGTGACTTTTTGCCGATAGAAGAACTCAGCGAGACGAATGTCTTCGTCTGCATCGAGAAAAGAACGCCCTGGCGTCGCAGAGAGGCCCAAAATCGAGGTTGCGGGACTTGGTGCAAGTAAACGTAAAAGATGGTTGTAGGTTGGTGCCGTAGCCTGGTGGGCTTCATCCATAATGACAAGACGAACTCGTCTGCCGAGTTCCAAGAATGGCGTCTGTTGTTCGAGACTATCTCGATAAAGAAGTTGCAGGCCTGCAACGATGAAGCCATCCTGAGCAGAATCGAGGGAAATGCGGTGGGCGCTGTAGTGTTTGAAAACAGAGATCGATCGATTCCCGAGAGATTTCCACGCTTGTGTGAATTCATCGGCGGCTTGGTCGCACAGCTCCTCACTATGTGCCAGCCACACAACGACTGATTTGCCGGAGTGCGCGTTCCGGAGAAGTTCGCAAACTAGGTTTAGAGCGGTTCTGGTCTTTCCTGCACCTGTGGGCATATGTAAAAAGGCGCGCGGTTTTCCAGAATAAAGATACCTCAACACATCGTTGTAGGTTTGGATCTGGTGATCAAAGAGTGGGTACGATGGGTTAATTGCTTCAACATTCGGTGGGTCAGGTTCTTGATTACCCCCTGGCGGAACTTCGCTGAAGAACTCGAAAAGTACGTCTGTTCTAGCTTGTCCCTTTTGAAATCGTACGGCTTCCAGGCTGTCCCAAGGTTGATCATCGTCAATGCCTATGAGTCGGCAGAGACGCTCAGCATCATCATGTTGTAAGGCAGCCAACAATTCCCGTCTTAGTGTAGTGTTCAAGAGAAGACGTTCCGCGCCAAATTGCCTCAGAACGAGGTCTGCTAGGCGGTTTGGAGCGAGATTATGAACGTCTAGAGCCTCAAGAAGTTTAATGGTTGTGCCGCCCGAGAGTTCTGCAAGGCGGGCTGCGCCTAACCTGGAGAGCGCGGATTGAAGAGTTGGCATCTGAACGCCCGTCTCGAACAAAAAGAGTATGAGAACACCGGTACTCACGTTAAGGATCTAGAGCAGCTCTCTGCGATGCTTTGCTATCCGCAGACGACGCGTGCATCGGCTGCTGGAATGATCGTGTGGCCCGAAAGTTGGAGTCGCATGGCCTCCAGTGTGCTTGCCCATTGGTTCCGAAATCCAATATCGCTCCTCGATAATAGCCCCAATTCCTCCTCGTTTAATGTAAGCGCTCGGAAGTCTGCATATAACGGATGCAGTGGATCCACCAGCGAGTCCTTGCGATGCAAGATGGGGGGGTTTGGGGAATCCTGATAATCACGGAGACCGTGTGTTGCGGTGGGCAGGTGAACCTTTATGCTGTACGCAAGCGCGGGGTGAGGTTCTTCATCAAAGAGCGGGTATCGTAAGAATGAGACCTTTCGGCCGTCTAGAGAGAGCTTCACTACATCGAACTCGACCTGCCCTACGACTTGAGACGCAGCGAATACGATCAGCCGCAGTAGAGGCGCCAGCTGGTCCAAAGATGAACGATGAAAATAGCGAGCATCCGGAAGTTGTTTTCCTACCTTAGAGGCCAGAATTGCATCGCGAACGGTGGTTTCATGCCCGATCTGGAATAAGAATGCCTCCCCATCCTTTTGGGCCAATTGATAACTTGGCCAGAGCAACTTTAGGTCTGCCTGAATTGGCGCAGGAAGACAGCGAAACGGTGGGTACCTGAGGCCTTGTAGCTTCATCATCGAGATATACAGTAGCAACTCGTCCCTTTTGCGGCGTCGGATCACCTCAATGTCCGCCTCAGACAAAAGGGCATTGACGATCCTTGAAATTCGTTGACCAGAGCCAAATCGCTGACTGAGCTTCGCGAAGCTCGGAAATTCCTCGGGCAATGGTGGACGACCTAGCTTCGCCGCGATCTTCAGGAACCGCTGGGCGATGCGATCACGTTTGAAGCTGTCGAGAACTTCCCGCACCCAAATTTGCGCTCTAGCCGATGCGGTTCCCGCAATATACTGCGCCTCCCGACCTGAATCCTGGAACACGTATGCGACGCCGAGAGAAGCCATTACGGGCTGAACCCCCAATGTTTCCTTGACGTAGTCCCGGAACTCCGCTTGGGTATAGAGTTTTTGGAAAGCGCCCCGCCCGGTGATTACACCATCGGCAAAGGGCGTCCCTTTGTCCAATGACTGATCTACTCGCACTGCGACGATTAGAAGTCGTTGGGCGAGGGAGAACGCTTTTCGCAGGGTAGCCGCACGTTCGGAGGGGTCTTCGATGACATTGAGTACGTACCCTAGATGGACTATGTCTGCCTGTCGAATCGAAGCCCGGGGACGATGGAAGGGGTCCCATCCTTCAGCGGCGAAACCATCCTGATGCAGGAGCCTGACGTCCTCGCCTAGGCCGCAGCCATAGTCAAAGACCGTGTCGTCGGATTTGATCATTTCGTGAGACAGGGCAAGGGCAATTGGTCGCGAGTAGGAGAATCGCCTAATTGCAGTCCTGTGTCGCGGAATTATGGCATTAGCTGTAGTCATATCGACAAGAAAGAGCCCATGACCACTTGTAGTTTGTTGGGTCCACCGTTGAGGACGGGCCTTGGTGGTACTAACCTTACGTCATCAAAGATGACAAATTAAGCAGGGTTCAGAATCATCCTCTTCATCAAGAACCGTACCAAGTATCTGATAAAGTTTCTGCCCTTTGTTCTGCTTTGCTTCAGCCTGAATTGCCGCTTTCTGTTTTCTCTTGATTTCGTCAAGCCTGTCGGGGTGCTCCAGTTCAACAAGACTCTCCCTTTCACTCCACGTATAGTGGACACCAGTGCTGTCATCGACTTTCTCGTAAGCCTTTGCCTTCTCATACAAGTCTGGGTGCCTCTCCTTCAAGCCGACCCATTCAGCCTTACGTTGGAAAAAGCAAAAGTAGCAACCGGATCTGGTTCGCCAGTCGTAGTAACTGGGCATGCCCAAACCGGCTTCTTCCAGGATGCGGTATACATCGGCTTCAATAATTCCGGCCTCTTTGAATGGATAAACTGCACGGATATTCGGCTTCGTCGAAAGATAACCATCTCGGTGTTCATCAGCACGGATCCCAATGTAGCTGATAACGGAGTCCTCGCCTACGTACTCCTCGAACGGCTTAATCTTCAGCATTCGGGTACACCAGCGCATTCGACCTGACGGAAGGTAGTTCCCGTAGACCTGGAGCCAATGATCAAAGCCCCTAGTAGCGTTGAGCCTGATTATCGGTTTTCCAAGATACGCCTGAAGTCGCTCTAGGTACTGATAGGTCTCTGGTAGCTCCTTGTCAGTGTCACAGAACACGTACTCCAAGTCAGCCACTTTGCCCTTCATGAAAACGGCGAGGGCAGAGCTGTCTTTTCCCCCAGATAAACTCAGGATGTGACGCACTCGTTCAGACATTTGCTGCTCCTCGAATTCGGGGTTCCTGTTCCGAAGTGCGGCGTTCGTGGAGCAGGTCGTCCAACAACTTACGGCACACTACCGCCATTGCTGCCAGGCTGAGGTTCGCGTCGGAATGGACGCCAAGTTTTTCTAAACAGCCTTCCAGTTCAAAAACCGTACTAGCAAGTCTTTCGCGGTCGGCTGCATGAATTGCAACAACAGCTTCAGTGTCTTTTGAATGTCCGTCAGTAACTCCAAGTCTAATGACCTCAACAGGCGCCTTACCTAAGGTCGTCTGTCGCGCAGTCTCAAAGACCAATGCTTCGACATGCCGGAAAGTCCTAACAAGGTCGGTCAACATTACTTCGTACTTGGCACGATCCAAATCATTCCAGCCTTTAGGTGGCCTGCCCACGATCAGAGTCGCTATCGCCTCTATCCACAGCACATCGTCGAGTTCCTCGTCACAGAGATGATGTGCAAAGGCTTTTAATCGAGGATCAACGGCGTGATCAAGTACCTGTTTTGCCCTGAACTTCAGAACTGCGCGTTGGCCTTCTTTGGCAGATCCAAAAGCTGCGAACAAAAGGCGCTCAAGGTTGGACAAGAGTTCGTCATAAGCTCGCTGCAGTTCCCCTAGAGCGCCATGAAGTGCGGTGAAAAAGCCTTGAACATCAACAGATTCCACACCGAAGCTAAACGGCTCGAAGACGCAAGCTTTGGGCAAGTCTTCGAAGAGAAGGGAGTCCGGTTCGCGTGCGGCAAATAGCGCTTCACGAACGCTGAGCGCCTTTTGATTGAGGGAGCGTGTCTGACGCGTATATTCGGGCAACCTAGACAAGAATCTGAACAGCGGTCTGACGACAGCAAGAACGCTGGGTTTCTCTGAGGATTCTTCGTTCTTCGTTAACAAAGCGGCGAACTGCTTGAAGACATCTTTCCTAACGCCCTCGATGTTGTATCGACGAAGTTTGAATTTATCAGGACTAGGAAGCAGTCGTTCGAAGAGCTCAACAGACAGTTCGGGAACGAATGCATCGTTCTCGTAAATTGCGATCTCGGTATCGTGGGCCAAGACAACGGCGCAGAACAAGACCGGGATCAAACCTAGTTTGAGACCGTATGGTGCCTTTTGCAGAGCATCGAACAACTCGCTGACGGGGCGACGCCTCAACTCGCATTCTCCAAAAAAATGTTCGATTTCCTTCCAAACGGCAAGCAGTCCCTCGTCGTGCAATGGGGCTCCGAATTGTAGGATATCCCCCTGTTTTCGATGTATGCCAGTCGCCCGCAGGACAGAAGCATACATGCTCATCTCGGGCGGATGCCCCTGCATACCTAGTGCTTCATCGGGGGTATGAGTGATCATGTAGTCGATCAAGTTGCGCCTAGCTGCTGCCGCTGCAGAGGAAAGATATCTGCGATTCAGCAGCTCATTCTTCAGCCTTGGAGTGTTGCAATATACGAGATCACAAATGTCTGAAAGAAAGGTTGCCAAGCTCCTCGATCCCAAGACAGGCTGCTGAATACCTCTGTGGTACCAGTTCGTTTTCCGGGCTACTGGCGAATCAGGTGCGAAAAGATTATTGATCTCATCCGCAACACGAATCTCAGCAAGGGCTTTGCGACTGCGCAACTCGCGGCGACCGACGGCATCGCCGGCGAGCTCTGGAGTGTTGCTCGATATCCAATTCAACACTTCCAGGTCACGCACTGCTTCCTTGAGTTGTTCAATGTCTCTGGGAATTGCGATCAGCACATCTAGACGCTCGCGGACAGCCGAGCTGGATGTGAACTCCATGAGTTGACGGTAGTCGGCATCGCTGTTTGGCAGGCAATACAGAATTAGACCATCGCTACCTTCGGAAGGTGCCAGGCTGGACCAGAACTCGTCATAGTTGACAAACCGCACTTCAAAGTATCTCAACGTCCCCGTTTGGTACGAGTGGCGCTTTGCTATCAGTGGCCGAGGACGAAAGCTGAGGCTGACCTTGGAGGATATCAGGGACGCATCGAGCTTTTGCTTCGCTTCGATCGAACGTGCTTCGATATCGACATCGCTGCCCTGCCATAGCGCAAATGCACCGCTGTGTTTCCTATGCACGAGAACAGATGCGTCCAAAAGTTTGTCGATACTACTGCGGGTCGGTCTAGGATGACCGTCCAAAGCAAACTCAATCAGTTCACGCGATGCCTTCAGACTGCCAGAAATCCCGATTGCAGTCAGCAGGCCCACAACCTTAATTACCTGAGTGTCGAGATCGGAGGCTTTCGAGCATTTGTCTAGTGTGCTCTGTACTTCCGCCCATCGGGTGGCGTTCTCACCAACAGATAGCCCTGCGCCAAAGTTTTCTGCGACATAGTCGTAGAGGTCAGGAAGTTTATAAAAATGCGGTTCGCGTTTCTCGTCTTCCAAGAATGAGAAGAAGGAATGTGGTTCACGCGAAACCAAAAAAGCAAATAGCGAACGCTGGTTTTGCCCGAACTTTTTGCATAAACGGACCAATGCTAATGCAGTCACAGGATGTAGCGGAGCACAGCGTGACATTAGATTTGTGAATTCGCGTTGATTCAAGCCCGATGGCGCCATCCCAAGCCGCCAAGCCTCCTCGGCAAACTTGCGCGCACGGCGCGTTAGCTCTTGGGTGACAGCATCAGCCGAATGCTGGATGGCTTCTCCAATAAGGAGGAGTAGCTGCTCCACGGGCTCCTGAAAGGCGATGTCCTCGAAACGGCCCTGGACTTTGGCCCATTCATCTCGCATTGAGGTCCGCAGCCCAGTGGCGTATCTGTCGAAGGCTTGATGAAGAATGGTTACTAGGGCCAGACCGCCATCGGGACTAGTTGCTTCTGCGAGTTGCTGGAGTACAAAAATATCTGCATGTTCAGGCGCGCGCGCCGCGTACTCCAAGAATTTCCCAAGTTCGTCGATGATAATGAGAATCCCGCTAGCCTGACCTGCTCGTCGCAGTTGCTGCGCAGCAACAGTCAGCGCGGAGACGAAATGGGAGGCATCGACTTCCTTGCCAGCTTTCCGGTTTCTTTGAAGCTTTTCAAGGATGGTTAGCGCCTGGAACCGACTTCTAGCAATGCGGATGGTCGAAAAATCGCGGACACAGCAATCGAGTAAGCGGTCGACTATTGGTTCAGGAGAACCGCTTACAAATACGGTGCGGAATCCAGTTCCAGCAATTCCGTTGTGTCTACGCTTGTCGAAGAACTTGCTGTGGATGTCAGGAAATTGGTCTTGAAGCAAACTGCGAGCAACGATTGCCGAATCCGAATTTGCAGATGCGAGCAAACTCCCGAGGAATAATGCAAAAGCCGATTTACCCGAACCATAGGCACCGGTAAAGGTCCACGCGCACTGATGACCAGGAGTACCGTTTGTCAGTGCTTCGCAGACTCTCTCCAGGACTGTTTTGGCCGTCGACGTGATTACGTAGCCATCAAGGACTGCAGGGGTCCGTGCGTCGCGTTCTAGATTTATCGATCGGGAGAACCGAGGGGCTACGCTAACGTGTTTAGAAAGTTGCATTCTGAGTTCCTTCAGTCTCTCATGCCTGCCGCGTAGTAGTTTTCAAGCAAGTCAGTGGACCGGATCGGTGATTTTCGATAAATCTGCTTCAGGCCGGCAGTATCGGCAAAGAGAAGGCACCCCAGACTCACTCGCTCCAAGTTCTCTAACCTTTGCAGCAGGCTGTCCTCGTCGAGCTTGAAGACACATCCGGGGCTGTTCGGGGAATACGCTAGCTCGTTGAAGCTGAGAGTTTCCCGCCGCGGTGCTTCACGGGTCCAAAAATCGATAACCGCTGCCGCAAAAACGCCGTCGTCCAGAGATCGGTGCGGTCCTCGAACAAAGGTGAAGGCGTCGCTCCCTTCGGATACGAGAATGCCAAGTTCGGCCAATGGCGAGTCAAGGCTATCCTCCAGAACATTTTTCTTAGCAACCCGCGAGGGTAAATATGTTCGGATGAAGACATCAATATCTCGTCTCAAGGTGTTCGAGGTAGGTGCCTTTAGTCTTCGCCTTGCCAACTCGCCCTGCAATGAGACAAAAAGACTCTCGGCCGTAAATTCGGTCGTTCTCAATATGCTAAAGGCCCAGTCCCATGTCGTCGCACGGTTCTCGTTTGTGCAGAGATGCCAGTGGATCAGCCATAGGGAGTTAATATCCTCAAGGTACGGATCCTTCCCATCAGGTCCGAACAAGAATGTACCGAAAGGAGCAGGGGACAACCTGAGGCCTCGGCTCTTGGGCTCTTCTTGTAGGACGCGGCAGGCCAAAGCCCAGTGTCGTATTGAGCGGACCATGTTCTTGCCCACACCTAGTTCCACGATGGCGTCTTCGCGTCCGAACAGGGTAGGGTCACGAACCACCGAATCGTAAGCCTTCTTAAGCCAACTGTATCGGAGGACAAATGTTTCATGGCCAGAGAAGCTGACCTGAACCGAAGGCGAATATGGTTGCAGTGCGATCGTCGCCATCATTGAATTCCGAAAGGAAGGTCCAATTGACCATTGCCGAGCTGTACAAGCAGTCTGTCCACAGCGAACCGAATGATGGCTGCTTTAGCCACGCTTCTCTGCCGAGACACAGCTTCGAGCTGCCTTGCCTGTTCTGCAGCCAGGTAAAGAGTAAACGGCGTGCCTTTCCGTTGCACGTGCTTCTTCACCATTTTCTTGGGAGCCTTGGGCATGATGTATTAACACGTATTTACACCTATTTACATTTTGGGTCAAGGAATTTCTGCAGCTGAACGACTGTGCGAGGCACGAGTGGGAAAGAAACGCACGAGGGAGACAATCCTACACAACATCGGGGGTTGCCAAGTCGGACATCCTGTTCATGGATCTCACGGCGTTCAATGGGCGGATGGTGCGTGTACAATTTGTCCGTTAAGAAACGGGGCTATCCTCGGGGTGTTGTAGACACTTCGGTCGTAAGCTTCAGGAAGATGGCGGGGTATGTGGATTCCGAAAGAGATTGGCCGTGTTGCAACGCGTCTGAAAGACGGGCACCGTGTCAATCGTATAACGGTTCGCGAACTTCTGAGAATGTTCAGAGCTGAGCGGCGTGGACTCAACAAGGTCCATGACATCAGAACGGCGTTGGAAAGCTTGGGCCTCGCGACTGATCCGGATTTCGAATCCGTATGGATTGACGGCAAGATCCGTATACAACTGAAGGACGGCATCGGTGTCGTCCCGGCTGCGATGGTTGTGGGAGCCTCCGAGACAGTCGACGAGGAGGAAGTAGAGGAAGATCAGTCTCCAGCTGCAGAAGGACAAGACGGGGCTGATGGACAACAGCCTGATCCCGGAGAGGAATCCCAGCCTGCGATTGTCGTTGCATCCGAAGGAATTGTGGAAACAGTGCTGAGTGAGCCTGCAGATCCCACCTTCAGAATCGGAAGTCTTCCAGCGGCGAATAAGCCATTGATTACAGTTGGTCAAGATGATGCTTTGAAAAAGGCCGTCACAAAGATGTGGCAGTTCGATTATTCGCAGCTACCGATCATGCACGGCGAGCGCGAAGTGAAAGGCATGATTTCGTGGAAGTCTATTGCGTCGCGGTATGCGATCGGGGGAGAGTGCTGCAAAGTGCAGCATTGTCGTGAAGACGGACAGGTGGTGCTCGGTTGGGACCGAATGAAGACCAAAGGTTAATAGGCCTACACGTCTCTAAAGCCATAGTCTAAAAAACAATGAAGTTTATTCACTGTGCAGATGTTCATTTGGACACGCCGCTACAGGGGTTGGCTCAGTATCCTGGCGCGCCAGTCAGTGAAATTCGCAACGCCACACGGCGAGCGTTTGAGAAGATCATAGATGCCGCTCTTTCGGAAAGAGTAGATTTCCTTATCATTGCAGGAGATCTGTACGACACCGGACTCAAGAGTTTCGAGTCGGCTTTATTCTTTAACAAAGAAATGGCGCGCCTGAAAGACGCTGGGATTGATGTTTACTTGATTTACGGAAATCACGATGCAGCCAGCAAGCTGATTAAGCAGATTCGTCCACCGGCGAACGTTAAGGTCTTTCGCTCAAGCGAGCCACAGACTGTGTTGAATGATGAGTTGAGGGTTGCAATACACGGTCAGAGTTTTGCCACTCCGGAAGTCACTGAGGATCTTGCCAGCAAGTATCCGCAGCCGGTCCCGAGTTTCTTCAATATCGGAGTGCTGCACACGAATCTTTCTGGTATTTCCGAACACGCAAATTACGCGCCATGTTCGCTTCAAACGTTGCAGAACAAAGGATATCAATACTGGGCCCTGGGCCACGTACACAACGGGCAGGTTCTCTGTAAGGACCCATATATCGTTTATCCGGGAAACAGTCAGGGACGCCACGGAAAGGAGCAGGGTGAGAAGAGCTGTGAGCTCGTGACCGTTTCCGAAAATGGAAGCGTTTCAATGGAGAAAATCTTTACTTCAGTCGTGCCGTGGGTTGAGGTTGAGATCGATGTTTCAGGGTGCGAAACCGGGAACGACGTATATGAAAAGGTCCGCGTGCGGCTTGGCGAGGTCTTGTCGGACGCCAAGGATCGTGTCACTGCTGTGCGTCTCCGGATTCTCGGCGCTACAGATGCGCATACGGAACTGAATCGCGATCCTGAGCAGGTCCGTAACGAGGTCATTAGCCTCGCGAATGAATGCGGAAACGGTCTGTTATGGGTAGAGCGTGTACAACTCGCAACTCTGCCACTTTTTGATCGGGAAAGTTTGGTCAAACGGGACGATCCGATTGGAGAAATCGTCAGAATTGTTGCGTCGCTCCGGCAAGATCCTGCAATTATCGCGAACTGGGATGCGATTGTAGAGCTACAGAATAAATTGCCGGCCGAACTCGGCGATGGGGCGGAGTCGATCCGACTGGATCCGGTCACCTTGAGCGCCGCTATTGAAGAAGCTGAAGCACTGCTCCTAGCGCGCTTGTCGGAGTCGGAGGCTCTGTGAGAATCGATTGCATCGATCTCATCCGCTTTGGACACTTCGTCAACCGTAAGATCGAGTTCCCATCCACAAATCTAGATTATTACTTGATCTACGGCGACAATGAAGCCGGTAAATCGACGCTCCTAAGAGGTATTTCGGCTCTTTTCTTCGGAGTACCCAGCCGGACGCCCGACGTGCATAGCTGCAAGAGTTCGGAGCTACGAATCGGAGCAACCATTTCCGATCGCGAAAAGAGGTTTTCCTTTCGTCGTCGTAAGGGAACTACTGGAACCCTTCTGAATCGCGATGAAGAGCAGATCCAGGACAGTGCTCTCAATTTGTTTCTCCAAGAACTGGATCGCGAACGGTTTGAGCAGTTTTTCGGCTTGAATCATCACCGCTTGCGCGAAGGAGGCGAAGAGCTTTTGCGTGGCAAGGGAGACATCGGTAGCGCGCTTTTTCAGGCTACTGGTTTGCTGGACTTGAGAAATTTGCTCGACGGACTGGATTCCGAAGCGAAGGAGCTGTTCTCTGCCAAATCGCGCACCAAAACTATTAGTCGCGCCATCGACGAATACAAACAGGCCAGATCCGAGGTTCGAAGGTTTGCTATCTCTGCAACGATGGTGAAACAAAAGCAGACAGAATTGGATGCCGCGAGAGAGGCCCTCGAAAAGCAGAAAACAGAGTCGCAATCGTTGCAGCAGGAATTGGTGCGATTGCGACGAATCGCGAGCAACAAGCCGGACGTAGCTCGCCTGCACGAGTTGAGGGCGACGCTCCTGGGCCTGGAAACGACTCCAGCGCTGCCTCGCGGGACTCGCAGACAGCGCGACGAGGCGGTTGCTGCTCTCGTCGATGCAACCAGTCAGATAAAAACGCTGAGTGAACACATCGCGGAACGAAAGGAGCGGATCGGCGCAGTTCCCGTCAGCAACTTATTCAAAGTTCATACGCAAGAAATCGAGGAGTTGAATGGTGGAACGAGTGATTACACGCGCAGCGTGACCGATAGACCGAAGCGGCTGAGCGAGCGGGACGAAGCAATTCAACTAGCAGAAGCGGAGTGGAAGGAAATCTGGCACCGTCGTCCGGTGTCTAACGCCGAGGAGTTGAGAAGCACGTATTCGCGAAAAGCTGAAATCCTTGCCTTGATCACTGAACATGCGCGGCTCAGCACTGCTCTTACGCAAGCCGAAGAACAAATACGCGCCGGCAGAGAAGAACAGAATCGTCTTGATGGAGAGTTGGCACTTCACCCAAATCCTGCGGACCCGTCAGCGCTTATTGCAACCATAGAACAGGCAAAAGCCCTTGGTGACACAGACCATGCGGTCGGTCGGCTCAAATCTGAGATTGAGCGCCTGACTAGTGGCGCAAATCGCGATCTCAAAGCACTGCGGCAGTGGTCAGGAAGTATCCGGGAGCTCGACAGTCTCAAGACGCCGTTGCTGACAACAATCGACCGGTATGGGCGTGAGTGGGAAACGATGGCTGCTGCGCGCAAATCCCTGACCTTTCGCCTTTCAGAGATTACGAGCACAATTGAAAAGGAGCAGGTTGAACTCAATCGTCTGACCGCGGAAGTTGGGAGAGTTGGTGTAAACGAGCTGTCTGAGGTCCGGGGTCGTCGCGATCAGCTGTGGAAATTGATTCGTGCTTCAGCGTTCGACGGGACTGTGTCCATCGAAGATGCACAGAAGCAGTCGGGTTCAGATTCCCCGCTGGCGGAGAGTTTCTCGGAGTACCTTCGCCACGCCGATGAGATCTCAGACCAACGATTTGCGAATGCCAAGGATGTAGCAATTCACGATCGACTGGTGAACGAAATCAATTCCTTTCGGGGCGAAAAGCAGAGGGTTGAGCAAGAACTCACAACGCTGGAAGCGGAAGACCGCGAATTGCGGCAGCGCTGGACGGAAGAATGGGGCGCGCTCGGATTAGCGCTTCTCTCGCCTGCCGAGATGAAAGAGTGGATGCAATCACGACAGGTTATCCTGGACCGGACAGAGCAATCTCGCGAAAAAGAGAACGACCTCCGCGTCTTGGAGGAACGCGTTGCCACGGCTGCTGGTCGGATCGAAGCGCGGCTGGCGGATGTGGGATTGCAGTTGGGTTCCGAGAATGAGCCACTTTCAGTCCTTATTAAGGTGGGTGAAGCATCTGCCAAAAAGCTTGAGGAGCAATTGCGGGCCATCGAGAATATTCGGCGAGGCTTGCTGTCGCTGTTGCTTGAGAAGCGCCAAGCGACCTTGGATGAGTGCAAAAGGCGCTTGGCTGAGTGGTCTCAGAGATGGTCTCCCCTGGTGAGTGCGTTATTGCTTCCCGAAGGTTGTACTCCGGATCAGGTGGGAGAGGGACTCGCCGTTCTTGAAAAGGTCTTTGGGCACCTTAGAGACGCCGAGCACTTGAACTATCGGCTGAAAAGGATTGGAGACAACATAGAAGTTTTTGAGAAACGAGTTTCTCAGCTTGTGGCAGCGATTGACCCATCCATAGGTCGTCTGGCTCCCGCGGTGGCGGTAACGCAACTGCACTTGCGGCTCGTGGAGACGGGTAAGGCAGAGACGCAGCGTGAGGAATTGGAAGCCCAGAACGGAAAAGACGAGGCGATGGTATTGACCTACAGTAGCAAAGCCAAGGCGGCTGCGGACACCCTGACAAAGTTGAAGGAACTCGCCAAGTGCGACGACGATCAGGCGCTTGAGACGAGAATCGCTGCGGCGGAAAAAAGAACCCAAAAGAAAGAAGAATACGATCGGATTGCGGTCGGTCTGATCGAGCGGAATGCTGTTTCTGATGTGAGGCAGGTCGAGGAGGAATCGTCGGGATACGAACTAGATTCACTCCAGTCGGATATCGTATCGAGTGAGGATCGATTGAAAGCTCTGCAGGATGAAGTGTTCAAGACGGGTACTGAGCACGGAAGGCTGTTGGAGGAATTTGAGCGATTGCAAAGTAGCGACGAATCGACAGTGCAAGCCCAGAAAGCTGAAGACGCCTTGGCGCGTGTTCGTCCGGCAGTCGGGCAGTACCTGCGCTTGCGACTTGCCTCGGAGGTGCTCCAGCGCGCGATCGAATCATATCGCGAAAAACATCAGGGACCCGTCTTGACTCGAGCGAGTGAGCTGTTTTCGAGTCTTACGCTCGGAGATCATTCTGGCTTAACGACCGGTTTTGGAGATGATGACAAGCCGGTCTTAGTCGCGATTCGAAAGAACAAAGAACAAGTACAGATCGAAGGATTGAGCGACGGCACTCGCGATCAACTGTATTTGGCGCTCCGACTGGCCGCCATCGAGCACCATGTCCAAACAGTGGCACCGTGCCCCGTGGTCTTTGATGACATCTTAATTAACAGTGACGACTCGCGAGCGACAGTCGCCCTAGAGGTCATCGGCGAGCTCGCGAAATACACACAAGTACTTTTCTTCACTCACCACAGGCGTCTGGCAGACTTGGGAGAGAAGGCCGGTGGTCGGATGATTGAGCTTCGCTTGTTAGCCCCTGCAGCTATTGTGAGCACCTGATACCCAGATTCCTAACGACGCGAAGTGGGTTCAAAACCCCGAATTATTATGGAAGCACGACTTACGGAGTTTTCGTACGGCTACTGCGTCACCGAGGAACTCGCGAACGGGACTGGTCCGGGCTTCAAAGCTGCTCCGTATTTTCCTTCTCTATATGCGGAGGGTAAGGAGGGCGGTGGGTTCGACGTTCAACTAGGAAGTGCGCTTTTTTTACAGTTCAAATTGTCCGATGAGCTGACTCGGTCTTACGCCACCGAAGCAAAGCTCGGACTCCTGAACCCCACATTTTTTAGGTTCTCTCTACATCGAAGGGACCGTTCTACCCAACATCAGATGTTAATTGAACTAGAGGCCGTGAAAGGCAATCAGGTTTATTACATTGCCCCAGGGTTTGCCCAGCTCGTTTCCTTGGATTCGGCTTACCAGGGTAGAACGGTAGTCTCAGAATCTGCGTTGTTTTCTCCCAGTGACATCGGGCCACTGGTAGACGACGGATATCATACCGTTGCGTTCAGGCTGGACAACGCTGTCGGATGGTTCCTGTCCAAACCAAAAGAAATTCCGGTTCGCCATCAGCGGGAACTGCTCAAGAAAGCCTTGACCAAACCAACAGCTCCAAAGAGTAGGCTAGCCCAGGAATGGTTGACTGGATTGGCAGAGAAGATGAAGTCAATTGCTGCCCAACACTCTAAGGCAGAGGTGCAGTCCCCTAACAGAAAGTTGCGGTCGAGAGATAATGCCGATCCGTTGAACGAGGTTGAATACCTCGCTCGAACTCGTTTCGGTTGCGAGCTTTTCTTACTTGCCCAGCCCCACAAATAGAATGCGCATCGTGATTTACTTCAGGAGGACCACAGCAATGCCGCTGAAATCGGAAGTTGGAATTGTATGAACCTATTCACGGCGGACCTGAACGCTCTCTCAATTGCCGATCTTGAAGATTTCCTCGCTATTAAGAGTGCTGAGGAACAGCGTCCGGCAGAAGGTGTCAAGATCGATTACAAGCTGAAGGAACCATCGGACTTTCCCGAAACCGTTGCAGCGTTTGCCAACACTGCTGGAGGATTGGTATTTATTGGCGTTGAGAGCAAGAAATTAAAACACAATGTACCCGTCGGACTTCCGGGAGAGACGTTCGTTGGAGGGGACATCAGAGCAAGAATTACGGGCAAGATTATTTCTCAGGTCACGCCCAGACCCGAATTTAGTGTAGGAGTTGTTCCAGTTGCTGGGCGCCCCGGCGTGGCAGTCGTCGTCGTGCGGGTGCCTGAAGGTCGTTGGCCTCCTTATGAGTTTAGCGAAACAAATCGGACCAGAATTCCCGTGCGGATCGAGGACACAGTCCGACAGGCAACTTTGAGAGAAATCGAGCAGCTGTTCTCAAAACGCGAATCTCAATCACAAACGGCTAGTGAGCGTATTTCTGGTGCATTCGACGAGACCAAGCCCCTTAACCCAGCCTTTATTGTTCAGTTCGAACAGCCTCCGATACCATCGCACGCATATCAAACCTGGACGGCCCGTCCGCGTCAGCCCTTGCATCTAATACTGGACAGAGACTTCGAGGAGTCTACAAGACGAGGCATTGTTTCTCGATTCAAAGGCATGGTTCCACTTCAAGAATTCCCGCCCTCGATTAGCGCAGGTTCCCATACGTTTAAATGGCAAGGCAGAACGTCGGGTGATTCTGAGACTCTCACATTCGTGCGATATTTCGAGATCACAGCTGAAGGGAGTATTCGTTACAGCGAAAAGATCGACCGTCACGATGCTGGGGTTGAAAGCGTTTCTGATCTCTACATTGGAAGTATTCAATTCTTAAATTTCCTTGCCGCCTTCTACCACCATCACGGATATTTCGGGGGTGTCAGCGCAGCTCAGAGAATTGACTGCCCTGTCGATGGAATTCAGTTGTCTTCGACGTTTCCAGACATAGAGGGACACTATTCCAACACGTCAGCCCTAAGTTTTCGCGGTCAGGAGCATGGAAACGCCAGAGGATCGAGCGGGGTTGTCAGAGAAGTCAATTCCCTCGAAGGCGGGGATCGAATTCGAATTGTTCATGAATTCTTGCTTCAGAATCTGCGCCAATTGTGCCAAGTCAGCATCGATTCGAAGGACTTGCTGCCAGTGCTCAACAACCTGCCAGAGCGTGCGCCATTTCCACGAGCTTAGGGGTCCTCGCGCGCGTGGCCCACTCAAGCCCGCTTCTGGCCTGAGCGGGGATGTTCATATGTCAGAGACTTAGTCCGGCGAACAAAACTAGATTGTCCTCATGCCACGGGACTAACGCGTTTTCACCACAGCTGGCAGAGTCATTTCGTCACATTCTGCTGTTACCATCGCCGTCGGTTCGGATGTCCTTTCACGAAGAGTAGTCGGTCATAGCTTGTGTTCACTGCGCTGTCTCGCCCGCCCGTGGACCGAGTATCCGTCCCAGAGCCATCCCATCGACCACCGTTGCAGCGGAATCTTCGAGGTAATAGCGCAGTAGTGACACGTTGTCTCCGTCGGCCGCTTCAATCCTGTCCAGGTGACATGACAGACATTGCATCGACGTCTGCGCCGACAACAGCAGATTGCGAACCAGCAAATGTGGCGAAACCACGTCGCCGAGTTGCTCATCGGACAGAACTCCGTTGTGAGAGCTTTTGGCCGGCCACAACCAAATCGAAAGTTCGCCGAGGTAGACCGTCGCTCGCACCGCCTCGATCTCTAGCTCTCCTGCAGATTGCGGCCCGCAGAAACGGACGAGCGGATAAAAGCGCTCTCGTATCAGTTGCACTATATGCTTGTTCATCAAGTTTTCCTCCCGATTTACTTGATCGATCCGATTCTTGCTATTAATGCTGAGCGGCTTTTCCAAGTCTGCTGTCGGCAACGTTTAGAGACTGATTCCGTGGGCGTTGAGGTTGAGTCCACTGCCGGTAGGTGACTGTGCGTTTTCTGCGACGGACTGCGTGAGCGAGTGGCGAGCTTGTTGAAGGGCGTTTTCGCGTGTGATGGGCTGCGCGTGCCGGTCAAAGAACTGGCCGTGGGTGTCGATGTGTAACCAGCGGTGAGTTTCAGGATGTTGGTAGCTATGGATGCCGTCGGTTTCGCGTTGCCACTTGTAGCCATGAGCTTCCGTTTGAAGAGCTGTTTCGATGGGACCATACTGGCGGTTGCGCTCGGCTTGTTCGGGCGTGAGCGGCGGAGTTTGTTGTTCCGGTTTCAGTTCATTGTGGTGTTGCACAGTCTGCTCCTTAGGAGTTTGGGATTGTGAATGCACGGCAGGTGCCTCGTGAAAATCGAGAGCGGAGGTTTTGCTCACATCGGTGCTGAGGTGCTGGGCAAGTGTCGCGGCATCATTGGTGTAAATGTGGGCGTCCTGGGAGGCGCGGGAGACGGAGACGTAGGCAAAGCGGGGGTTGAGGAGTTGGGAGAACGTATTGGTGTCCATATTGACGAGGACGCGGTTTTCGGTCAAACCCTGGGAACTGTGGCTGGTAACGGCATAGCCGTGATCGAAGTGCCGCATCCGAGCGGGGTCAAAACTGACAGTTCTTCCGTCATCTATTTTGACGGTCAAGCGATTGTGATTGCTTATGGCTTCGATCCGGCCGCGATCACGGTTGTGCACGTAGAGATCCTTATTATTGTGAGTGAACTGGATGCGATCGCCGGTGGAGAACTCGCACGGAAGGTTGGTGTAAACATGCACCCCGCGCAAGCGCTGCGGATCGTAGACCACATGTTGGCCATCGGCTCTGGCGACGGTCAGCAGATTGTTTGCGGGATCCGTCGCGAGGACCGTGGCGTAGGTGTTTTTTTTCAGGTCAAGCTGTTGGCTGCCACGAATGTACTGCAGGGTGTCGCCGGGGTTGTAACTGGCGGCCCATGCTCGATCTGCGCCGCTCATGTCGTTTCGAGCCACGAGCACAGGGAGAGAAACATTCTCTTTTCCGAGTGCGCCAGAGGCTTGTAGCTCGATCCTCACGGCCTGATTGATGTCTCGCCGCGATGCGTTGTCGGGGGAGACGATCAACGTCTTTTCGGGGTTCGAGGCGTAGTCTCTGGCAATGGCGGCGATGCGCTCTTGCGGGTTGGAAATCTCGGTGATGCGCCCCTGAGAATGCAACAGGGAGATGCCAGTGTGGGTCTCATTCCTGGCAAGATGTTCGACGACTTTGAGCAGTTCGGGGTCTTTCTGGCGCACGATCTGGTCGAGTTGGGCGGTTCGCATTCCGGCGTCCTGCAGTTGCTCGAAAGGTTTTCCCGCGTCTACGGCCTGATGCTGGCGTATGTCGCCGATGAGCAGAACGCGGTCATGGGGGCCTAGCCGGTCGAGGAATTCCTTCATCTGCTGGGTGCTGGTCAGACTGGACTCATCAATCAGGAAGAGGCGGCGGTTAGCCGCGTCGTCACGGTTGGTCTGGGCCTGCTCGCGGGTTCCCATCGCCAAATAGGCTTGCAAGGTGTCGGCGGAGATGCCAGCGGCCTGGCGCAGCTGGTGAGCGGCGCGTGCGGTCGGGGCGAAGCCCGCGACAGTGTAGCCGTTGCGCTGGGCAGCTTCGCGGATGACTGCGAGGGCGGTGGTCTTTCCAACTCCCGCTAGGCCCTGGAAGCCCTGGATTTGATCGCGAGAAGTTAGTATGTCCTCGATGGCGCGGCGCTGGGCCGGGTTCAAAAACTCGAGCGCAGCGGCGTGAGACGCAGCGCGTGGTTCGCTCAAGATGGGCGCAACGGTGTTCTGTCCGCGCTGCATATGCTCCACTGTCGCTCGTTCGGCGGCGATGGCTTCGGGGGTCGTCAATCGTGGCCCGGTATCGTGTTTGTGAGGTGCAACTGTTTGGAATTCACCGATAGCGTGACGGCGCTCGAAGTTGTCGCGTACCTGGTTGAAGGTGAGGTCTCCCATGCCGCGGCGAAGTGCATCGCGCATGATGTCGCGCTGGTCGATGACAGCCTCGCGCTCGAAATTGCGTTTCTTGGCATAGGAGACGGCTTCCTGCGCGCGCTGGGGCGCGTCTGGCACTCGATTCTGTCCCTGCGCATGAACTCGTTCGTGGGCCTCTCGAACAACCCGGTCGGCCTGATTGCCGAACTTCGCGGCAAGCTGGCGGTGAGCTTCCATAACCTCGGCTGGGGCACGAATTTCTTTTTTGTCGCGGGTGTTGTGGGCGGCGATCTGCGCGGCCTCCGGCCCGCTGAAGCCGCTTTTTGCTATTGCCTGCTCGATCTGCTGGCGGCGGGGACTGGAAGCGTCCAAATACTCCGGCGTATAGCCTTTAATCTCAGGTGCGCCCTTTTTCCCTGCCTCGATTTCATAGCCGAGATTGCGAAGCCGAAAGGTGAGTTCCGCTTGATAAACAGCGGTGGCAAACTGCTGGCTGTCGAAAAGACTTTTCGGCTGGATGGCGCGTGTGGAGCCATCCTCGCGCTCCGTCATATTGAAGACGACGGCGTGGGTGTGAAGCTGTGGAGCGGCGTAGCCATCGACCGGGCGGGCGGTGTCATGCTCGAACTTTGCCGCTATGAATTTGCCGGTGGTCTCGGCGGCGTGGTTGCCACCGATCCGCGCCTGCGTGTACCGCTCCAACTCGGTGAGAGCAGCGGTCACTGCTTGCCGATGGGCTTCTCTCACCCGGTCATCCCCGCCAACCAATGCCGTCAAGGAGACGGACTTTGCGGCGGAGAACGTCGCGTCCCAACCGGCTCGGTGCTCGACTGGCTTGATGGTGGTTCCGTCTGCTGTGGTATAGGATTGCCCGCTGCGATGGTGCACCAGTTGCTCGCCAGTGATGGGGTTTTGGCCTTCGCTCAAGTGGGCAAAGTGCTGCGCGTCAACCGCCCTGGCAAGGCCGAATCGTTCGGCCAACTTACCCTGCCACTCGCCGACGACAGCGCCGTTGCCATTTTGCTTCCAATAATTTTGCTCGGCAGACGTGAACTCCTTGGCGTGGTAGGTCTGCGCCTGGGCGGAGCTGAGGGGTTTTGAGATGGTGAGCAAATCCGCCTCTTAATTCGTAATAAAGTCCAAGGCTGTTTGTGTCGGCTCCTCGGCGTTGACGATGTTGTCGGAGGCCTCGGCGCCGGTGTTCTCTCCCGCGTCGGGCGCAGCCCCAGCGGCGTTTGTTTCTTCGACCGGCTTTGCCTCAAGATCAATTGCTGCGCGCGGCGCTGACGGCAGGGCGGGTGGGGCCGCGGCTGCGCCGTCGCGGGCTTTGGCCTTTATGTTCTTAGGGTCGAAGGTGAGCTTCTCGTCCGGCAAATGTCTGCGCTCGAATGGAATCTGATGCCCCTCGATATAGAGGTAAGGAAAGGAGAAGCCGGTGACGTAGTTCTCGTACTTGATGAAGGCGTGCAGGTCGGGCAATCCCGAGATTTCTGATTCCATCACTGCGGGCTCGACCTGGATGTCCAGCGCGAAATTTCTGCCCGAGCGCGTTCCGTCGAAGTGGCTCTCTTTCATGCGCTCGATTTCGACTTTGCCGATTGCCTTGCTGACCCACTCGCCTGCATTCGGCTCCTTGGTCTTCAGGAAAATGCTGGTCGTTGGCATGGATAGCATGACCTCTGCCAGGTGGCCATAGATCACTTCCAACTGAGCCTTCCCCTGAAAGCCCATGATGATGGGATTGTTGCTTTTGCGGTTCTCGGTGAGGGCAGTGTGAAACTGGGGAAGACGCTGCAAGCTGGCCAGCTCGTCGAGCACAAACCAGACCCGTTTCTGGTGGGCTTTCGGTTCGTTCAGGAGCCGCAGCACGAGCATGTCGATCCATACACTTTGCAGTGGACGAAGCGCCTCCCGCTCGGCTGGAAGCGAGGTGATGAAGATCCAACCCTGGCGTGTTTCCGACCACTCGGTTGCAGTCCACTCGCCGTTGCCAGCACCCTTGTGCGGCAACAGCCGAAGACTCTTTGCCACCTTGCTGAGAGACGCCAACACGCCAACTCGTTGCGGGGGCGCTGAGGCGTCGATGAAGTTGGCCACCTCTGTGCGAGCGACTCGATTGTCGATCTCTTTTGGGTTACTCATCCATTCGATAAGCTCCCCCGGGGTCGGTCCATAGCGCAGCAGATAAGCGAAGATCTGCTGCGGAATCTCGAAAAAGAACTCGCCTTTTTTGTCCTGCGGAGGCTGGAACAGCGACACCGCGATTGCGTCCGCTTCTGAACTTGTGCGCAACTCCTCGGCTGGTCCCCAGTACGGGCATCGCCGGTCGAGCGGATTGAGAATGATGTCGTGCTTCGGGTCGTAAAAGCGGCGCGTGTACTCCAACGCCGGGTCGTAGACGATGGCGGAATCGCCGCGGCTTCGAATCTGCCGGAGCATCTGCATAATCATGGTCGTTTTGCCTCCACCGGTGTCTGCGATGATCTGAACGTGTTGCGCCTCGGCCTTGGCCGGGATGCGAAGCATCTCCTTCAGACCGTCGATTTTGATGCCAAGTCCCTCTCCCTGTACCTTGCGGTTGAATTCTTTCGGCGTGAGCCGCTCCGTACCTTTGAGCCGCCGGCCGTACCTCATTTGCTTGCGGCGTTTGATGTCCTTTCGGATGGAAAACGGGAGCTGGAGGAGCAACGATAGGAAACCGAAAAACAGTGGCAGTTGGTAAATCTCGGATAGGCTGTCGCCACCGTAAATCGCACTCTTGAGGTAGGCACTCAAGGGCGCATCGATGTAAAAGCGTTCCGGGTCCTGGTAGAGCAGATCATAGCCCGCCTGCAAGGCGGACTTGGAGAGCGCAAGCGGGAGCGCTTTCGTTCCCGGTTCCGGCGTGTTCCCGTCTGCCACGTCCGCGTCCGTGGCTGGTCGCGGTTGGATTCCGCGAGCGCCGATCATCACCAGGCGGTACTTGTCTTTGCGGCTGGCGGAGACGCTGCCCGCAACGCTCGACCGGATGTAGATCGGCGTGTAGAAGCGCTGCAGCGGAGTGTTGCCAAAGGTGAAGCGCAGGTAGACGAAAAGCCCGGTGAGGATCACGGCAAAGAACACCGCGCCATAGGTGTAGATCGGGCTGTGAGGCGGGAAAATGATCGTTTCTTTTCGTCCCCAGTGAATGCTTGCCATTAGTCTTTCTCCAAGTCCGTCCGCGTCTTAATCGCCAAGCCTCGCTTGTGCTTCTTGACCTCGGCGATGATCCCGTCGAAAACATCCGGTGTTATCTTTTGTCCTGTCGCGAGTGGTTTGAGAAGGTTCGTGAGCATGAGCCGAAGGCCGAGAATCTCGACCAGTTCTGCGCTCACGGGCGGATCGCCCGAGTCGCGCGCCAGCTCGTCAAGAATGAGCTGCCTGATGAATTCGCCACGCTGGAGCCCGTGCTTTCTTGCTAGCCGTCCGATGTCCTCAACCTCCCGCGGACTGAGCTTCGTGGTGACGCCGATGAGTCGGTATGACGCTCTCGCTTTGGCCTCGGCGGTAAGCTGTTCGTCATTGAAAAGAGACATGATTGCCTCGCTCTTGGGCTGGTGTCCCTAGGTGTCCTGAGGTGTCCCCAGGGACACGTAGCAGCTGTAAGTGGCTGCATTCATTCGGTTGCCTCTAGGTGTCCGTAGGTGTCCCTAGCACGACCCTTTGAGGGGTGGAGTGTCAAAATTCTTCCGGTGCGAAGCACCGTTCTTGCACCACCACGAAATTGAATGGACGATCATGCCTTCACTGCGCGCATAGAAGCCGTGGACTCCACCCCGGCTGCAAGCTTCTTTGACGGCTGCTCCGTCGTACCATTGCTCGGGCCTTTTCGCACACGCAAAGCGGGGGCAACCTGCTTGGCGTGTGCCGTCTTCAGGAAATCCTGGAAGTCGCGGTCCTTTGAGAAGACATAGTTGAGCGCCTTGTCCACAACATCGTCGGCGGATGCGTGGATGAAGGCGGCGTACTGGTCGACCTGCGCGGCGGTGACCTCATCGAGCCGAACAGAAGCACAGATGTGGCGGACTTGGTTGATCTCCAGCAGTGGCATGTTTGTTCTCCTTTTATAGGTAGTGAAATTAAGCAATCTTTCTGTGGGCAACGGGGCTAGGCTCCCCACGTTGCACCTCGAATACCGGCTCGATCAGGAAGCGTTTCGCGTCGCGGTCGTATCCACGAAGGGCTAATACTTCGCGGAGGATGCGGCGCCCCGGCTGCCGCTCGACATGGACGACCAAATCAACTGCCTCTCCGATCTCCGCTTCGGTGTCGGAGAAAGTCGTTTGCGCGTGGTTTCGCATAACCAGATTGGCGAAGCGCCGGAGGGCCTTCTCGGCTGAGTTCGCATGAATGGTGGCCAGCGAACCGGCATGGCCGGTGTTGAAGGAATCGAGCAGGCTCCGGGCTTCGATTCCACGCACTTCGCCCAGGATGATCCGGTCTGGTCTCCAGCGGAGAGCGGACTTCAAAAGGTCGTCGAATGAGATGTTGGCTTTGAACGTGTCGGTCTGGCATTCGACTGCCAGAATGTTCGGCTTCTGGATGTGAAGCTCCGAGGTATCTTCGATGACGACGATGCGATCCTGTTCGGGAATAAAATCAGCAAGAATCCGGAGCAGCGTGGTTTTTCCGGTCCCGGTTCCGCCACTGATAAGCAGTGTCTTTCCACTGCAAATTTGCTCTGCTAGGAAGTCCGCAAGAGGGCGGGTCAGTGTGCCGCGGCTAATGAGGTCATCGACTGTGTAATGGCGGCTGGTGAACTTCCGGATTGTCAGGGCCGGTGAGGGGCGCACAACGGGAGGGATCACTGCAGCAAGGCGGCTCCCATCTGGCAGTTGGGCGTTCAGGAGTGGGTTATCTTCGTCGAGTTTCTTGCCGAGCTGATTGGCAATGACTTCAAGGCCAGTGCGGAGTTTGCCGGTGTCGAAGGAAATGGTCTTTTCTTGGTGGATAATTCCGTCGCGTTCGTACCACCATGAGGCATCGGGATTGCCCATGATTTCGCTGATGCTTTCGTCCAGCAACAGCGGCTCAATCGGCCTAAGGAATGGCAGGATCAATTCGAAGCTCATAGCGGGAACCTCACAGCGATGGAAGCCCAGCGAATAGCCGGGCTTCCGAGAGTGAAGAGCAAGGGCTTATGCAGCCGTTTCCTCCTGCGGCACTTCATCGTGATCCTGATCTTCCGGGGCGGCCTTTTCGGCGCGGTCCAGCTTCAGGATCGAAGCGACCCGAATTTCCCAGACGCGCTGCTTCGTGTCCGTCTTCTTGCTTTCGTACTCCCGGCTGCGCAGTTCGCCTTCGACCTGGATATGTGCGCCTTTGGTGAGCGTTTTGGCGAACTCCGAGAGCTTGCCGAAGACGACGCAACGGTGCCATTCGGTGTGCGAAATGTACTTGTCGTCCTTCTTGTAGGAGGACTTGGTTGCCAGCGAG
>Ga0210391_10000075_pt1 | contig 115397 bp, 111 predicted proteins | sample IncBWC12OmetaG_FD_160573 | JGI IMG/M metagenome (GOLD analysis project Ga0210391, IMG submission 160573) | Forest soil microbial communities from Barre Woods Harvard Forest LTER site, Petersham, Massachusetts, United States - Inc-BW-C-12-O ...
ACCTGCTTCTGCTTCTCATCCACCGAGAAGTCGCCGGGCCCGTCCTCCTCCTTCTGGCTCGTCAGTTTCGGCACCAGCTGGTTGATGGCGAGGTAGAGCTCCGTGCTCTCATCGGCAGGACCCGAAATGATGAGCGGCGTGCGCGCCTCATCGATGAGGATGGAATCCACTTCATCGACGATCGCATAGACCAGGCCCCGCTGTACCCGGTCCTCGAGCCTGAAGGCCAGGTTGTCGCGCAGGTAGTCGAAACCGAATTCGTTGTTGGTGCCGTAGGTGATGTCGCAGGCGTATGCCGCGCGCTTCTCCTCCGGATCCTGGGAGTTGCGGATCACCCCGACGCTCAAGCCGAGAAAGCCGTATACCGGACGCATCCAGTCCGCGTCGCGGGCGGCGAGGTATTCGTTCACCGTCACGATGTGCATGCCTTCGGCGGGCAGGGCATTCAGATAGGCCGCCAGGGTGGCCATGAGGGTCTTGCCCTCGCCGGTGCGCATTTCGGAAATCTTGCCCTGGTGCAGGGCGATGGCGCCCAGCAGCTGCGCGTCGAAGTGGCGCATCTTCAACGTGCGGCGCGCCGCCTCGCGGACCGCCGCGAAGGCCTCCGGCAGCAGGTCATCGAGCGTCGCACCCTCTTTGAGCCGCGCGCGAAATTCGGGGGTCTTGGCCGCCAGCTGCGCATCGCTCAGGGCCTGGATGGCGCTCTCGAACCCGTTGATTCGCTGGACCAGGGCCTGGTAAGTGCGCAGCAGTCGCTCGTTACGACTGCCGAAGACACGCGTGAGCAGTTTCAGCACAGGACATCCTGATCAAAAAATTGAGCCGCACCAAACACTTATAAGGTCTTCGGGCGCGACGAAGCGGCGTATTGTACGCAATAGCCGCCATGGCCGGTAATCCGAACTATGCAAGCCGAGGTTGGGGCGTCCCGAATGCGGCGCAAGGGCCACGCCGTGATTTTTGCGCCGGACGGCCGCTTCAGGCCTGGGGCAGGCGCTTGACGAAAATCAGCGGGTCGATCTGGGTACCGTTGTGCAGGACTTCGAAGTGCACGTGCGGCCCGGTGGAATGCCCGGTCGAGCCCATCAAGGCGATGTGCTCGCCCCGGGTTACGGTCTGCCCCACCGCCACCAGCGCACTTTGGTTATGAGCATAGCGGGTGATATAGCCATTGCCGTGGTTGATCTCGACCAGGGTGCCATAGCCGCTGCGCTCCCCCGCCCAGGTGACGACGCCGGCGGCGACGGCCACCACGGGCTCGCCCGCCGTACCGGCGAAATCAAGTCCCTTGTGGAAGCCTTCCTCCCCGGTAAACGGATCGCTGCGCTCACCGAAATAGGAGGAGATCGAACCGTCCCCCACCGGCCAGCCCGCGGGGCGCACGGCCTCCGTGATCTTGCGTCCGACGATGACATTCTCGAGGGCCGAGAGCTGCGCATCGCGCAGGTCAACGCGCTCTTCCAGCTGCGATAACTGCGAGCTCAGATCCGGAAGCTGGTTGCCGGCCGGGCCGCTGGTCGCGGTTATCGCCGCAGCCGCCGGCTCATCGTCGAAATTGAATTGACGCCGATCGATATTCGCCATGGTCGTCAGGCGCTTGCCCAACGCATCGATGCGGATGATGTGCGCATCGAGCTGCCCCAGGCGCCCGGCGATGGCGTTCACGCGGTCCTCGACCCGGGCGCGCATTTCGGCGATTTCCGATTTCTGATCGGCGAGTATCTGGCTCCAGCCTTTCGGATCCGTCGGGGTCTGGCCGACATGGGAGCCCAGTTGCATGCCGATGGCAAAGGCGCCCCCCAGGGTCCCCAGCACTGCCAAGGCGCAGATTGCCAGCGTGACGGGATGCGCGAGGTCGAAGTACCTCGAGCGACCGCCACCTCGTCGCCCGGAAAAAACTATGATGTTCACGAGAGCCAGCCTTACGCATTCATATCCCTGCCCCACCCACCATCGAATATGCAGAAGAAGCCCTACAGTGACAAGGCGAATTCACGCCTTGACAGTCGCGCAACACCAACGCGGAGACCGCAGTCACGGAATCGCCTTGATTCTGTTAAAGACCTGCTGCAACGCTCTACGCCGGTCCTGGCCGGGCTGCAGCGCGAGGCGCTGCGACAGCGCGATTGGCTGCAATGGGTGCGGCGCGAGCTGCCCGAGGAGCTCGCCACGCATGTGACGGGCGTCACCGAACAGGGCGGCGCACTTGTCATATTTGCCGAATCGGCGGTCTGGGGGGTGCGCCTACGCTATGCGGTGCCGCAGCTGCTCGCCGTGATCAGCGCGCAGCAGGCCGATATCGCGGGCGTGAGAATCCGGGTGGTGCCACGCGGGGCGGCGAAAGGCTGAAGGCTCAGTACACGGACGAGGCGTGCGCCAGGGCCGGTGCCTCGACGTAGGAAATCGGCGCATCCGAGTGCTTCTCGAACGTCACCTCTTCCCACGAGCTCTTGCTCAACAGCAGCTTGCGCAGCAGTTTGTTGTTCAGGGCATGTCCGGACTTGTAGCCGCTGAACTCGCCGATGAGGCTGTGACCCAGCAGGTACAGGTCGCCGATCGCATCCAGGATCTTGTGCTTCACGAACTCATCTTCGTAGCGCAGCCCATCCTCGTTCAACACCCGCACATCATCCAGCACGATGGCGTTGTCGAGATTGCCGCCGAGCGCGAGATTGCGCGCCCGCATCATCTCCAGATCGCGCATGAAACCAAAGGTGCGTGCGCGGCTGATTTCCTTCAGGAACGACGTCGTCGAAAAATCCATGGAGGCACGCTGCGCGTGCCGTTTGAATATCGGGTGGTTGAATTCGATTTCGAAATTGACCTTGAACCCGTCGAACGGTTCAAACATCGCCCACTTGTCACCGTCGCTCACCTTGAGCGCTTCGGTGATGCGAATGAAGCGCTTCGAAACCAGCTGCTCCTCGATCCCCGCGGACTGCAGCAGGAACACGAAGTGGCTGGCGCTGCCGTCCATGATCGGCACTTCCGGTGCACTGACCTCGACGACCGCATTGTCGATACCCAGGCCCGCGAATGCGGACAGTAGATGCTCGACGGTGGAAACGCGCGCCGCACCGTTGACCAGCGTGGTGCCGAGCTGCGTGTCGCCGACATTTTCGGCGTGCGCGACCACCGTCGCGAACTCGCCAAGATCCGAGCGGCGAAACAGAATCCCGGTGTCCGGTGCGGCCGGCCGCAGCGTCATCAGGACCTTCTTGCCGGTATGCAGTCCCACGCCCGAGGCGCGGATGGTGTTCTTCAGTGTGCGTTGTCCGACCATTACTTTCCCAAGATGTCCGGAACCCTTGGTACCCGCCGGACCCGTCTGGCACGGGTCCGCAGGTCCTATCCGGCACCTCTACCGTATCACACGCGAGGTGCCGATCGCCGCATCTATCAATCCGCCTGACGCCGCAAAAAAGCCGGTATATCCAGCAAATCCTCGGACTCCGTCTCCGGACGCAGGCCATCTCCTACAGCGCGCTGACGCTGGTAGGTGGGCTTGTCGAGATCCGCGTAATTGGGATTGGCAGCCGGCTTGGTCCGGGAGACCATCCGCATCGGCGGCACCTGACCGTGGGCTTCACGGCTGCCGTCGCGGCCCATTTCCCGACCCATCATGCCGCCGAGCGCCTGGCTCGTGGGCGCGCGCACCGCGCTCGCCGGCCGACCCAGGCCGGTCGCCACCACCGTGACTCTCACAACGTCGATCAGTTCCGGATCGATGACCGTGCCCACGACCACCGTCGCATCCTCCGAGGCGAATTGTTTCACGATGTTGCCAACTTCCTGGAACTCGCCGATCGACAGGTCCATGCCCGCCGTGACGTTCACCAGAATACCGTGCGCGCCGGCCAGATTGATGTCCTCGAGCAGCGGTGAGGATACGGCAGCTTCGGCGGCGGCGCGGGCCCGACCCTCACCACTCGCCACTCCCGACCCCATCATCGCCATGCCGGTTTCCGCCATCACCGTACGCACGTCGGCAAAGTCGACGTTGATGAGGCCCGGACGCGTAATCAGCTCCGCGATGCCCTGCACGGCCCCCTGCAGCACCTGGTTGGCGGACTTGAAGGCGTCCAGCAGCGTCGTCTGCGGGCCCAGCACCGTCAGCAGCTTCTGGTTGGGGATGGTGATCAGCGAATCGCAGTACTTGGCGAGTTCCGCCAGGCCGTGCTCGGCGACCAGCGAACGCTTGCCGCCTTCCATCTCAAAGGGACGAGTCACCACCGCGACGGTGAGAATGCCCAGCTCCTTGGCGACCTGGGCCACCACCGGTGCGGCACCCGTGCCGGTCCCGCCGCCCATGCCGGCGGTGATGAACAGCATGTCGCAGCCCTCCACCAATTCAACGATGCGGTCGCGATCCTCCATCGCGGCCTGACGGCCCACTTCGGGGTCAGCGCCGGCGCCAAGTCCCTTGGTGATATTGCAGCCGATCTGTAGTGCGGTCTTCACCTTTGAGTGCTTCAAGGCCTGCGCGTCGGTGTTGACACACATGAAGTCCACGCCGTCGATGCCCGTCGTGACCATGTGCGCGACCGCGTTGCCGCCGCCGCCGCCCACACCGATGACCTTGATTACGGCACTCTGGCTGTATGCATCCATCAGTTCAAACATTGCTCACTCCTTATCCCCATATCAGAAATTGCCCTGAAACCAGGACTTCATGCGATTGATCACGGTTTTCCCGCCCGGGCGTCGCCCGCGCGCAGAAGCCGTGTTGTCACGGGCGTAGAGCAGGAGCCCCACGGCCGTGGAATAGATCGGGCTGCGCACAGCCTCGGCAAGTCCGGTCACGTGCTGTGGCAGACCCAGACGCACCGGCATGTGGAAAACCTCTTCGGCAAGTTCAATGGTCCCCTCCATGCGGGCGCTGCCGCCGGTGAGCACGATGCCGGCCGCGATGGTTTCCTCGAAACCGCTGCGCCGCAGCTCATCGCGCACCAGACCGAACAGCTCCTCGTAGCGCGGCTCGACGATTTCGGCGAGCGTCTGGCGCGCCAGTCGCCGCGAGGGGCGCTCGCCAACGCTCGGCACCTCGATGCTCTCGTCCGGGTTGGCGAGCTGCGAGAGCGCGCAGGCGTAGCGCACCTTGATGTCCTCGGCGTACTGCGTGGGCGTGCGCATCGAGACCGCGATGTCATTGGTGACCTGGTCCCCGGCGATGGGGATGACCGCGGTGTGACGAATGGCACCGCCGGTGAATACCGCAAGGTCGGTGGTGCCGCCGCCGATGTCCACGAGACACACGCCCAGTTCGCGCTCATCCTCGGTGAGCACCGCGAAGCTCGAGGCAAGCTGCTCGAGCACGATGTCATCGACCTCCAGGCCGCAGCGCTGGATGCACTTCTCGATGTTCTGCGCCGCGCTCTCCGCGCCGGTGACGATATGCACCTTGGCCTCCAGGCGCACGCCCGACATGCCGATGGGGTCACGGATGCCTTCCTGGCCGTCGATCACGTAGTCCTGCGGCAGCACATGCAGGATCTTCTGGTCGGCGGGGATGGCGACGGCGCGCGCTGCGTCGATGACATGCTCGACATCGACGTGCGAGACCTCGCGGTCGCGGATCGCGACGACACCGTGTGAGTTCAAGCTGCGCACATGACTGCCGGCGATACCGGCGTACACGGAGTGGATCTGGCAGCCGGCCATGAGTTCGGCTTCCTCAACCGCGCGCTGGATGGACTGGACCGTCGATTCGATATTGACGACCACCCCTTTCTTCAGCCCCCGTGAGGGCTGCGAGCCGACACCGATCACCTCGATGGTGCCGTCGGCGGTGACTTCACCCACCAGCGCGACGACCTTCGAGGTACCGATATCCAGCCCCACGATCAGACTGCGGTCCGTACGCTTAGACATTGCGAGCATCACCCCCGTTCTTTGCGGCGCCCGCACCGGCGCTGCGCCAGCCAATGGCAAAGCCATTGGCGTAACGCATGTCGACATAGGCGATGTCCGTGGCGCGCTGCGCCACAATCCGGGCGGCGGTCGCCACGAAAGTATTGAATCGTTCATCGAGCTGCTGGCGGCCCAGACGCACCGTCACGCCGTTATCGAGATCCAGTTCCCATGCGCCACGTGCATCCAGGCGCAGCGCCGTGATCCGCATGCTCACCTCGAGCAGCCGGTCGCGCATCGTGATGTAACGCTGCACCACGCCCGCCTGGGTGCCATCCGGTCCCGACAGCTGCGGCAGTTCCAGCGGAATATGCGTGGCATCATTGGCGAACAGGTCACCGCGCGTGTTGAGCAGTCCATGCTCGCCCCAGCGTGCGGCCGCGACCTGCTCGCCGATGGTCACCGTGAGGCCACGCGGCCAGTTGCGCTGCACGCTGACGGTGTCGACCCACGGCAGGGTCCGCACCGCTGCGCGTACCCTGGCCAGATCCACGCTCACCAGCCCCTTGCCCGCCGCGCTTTCCTTGACGGCGCGTTCGACATCCAGCGGCGCGACCCGCTCGAAGCGTCCCGCCACCGACACGGTGGTGATGGGCTGGTTGAGCGCCCAGATGATCAGCGCGAGAACGGCCGCGACGCTGCCCAACCCGAGCGCCCAGCGACCCAGCGCGGCCCACGGCAGTGCCGGCAGCGACCAGCGCGAAGGTGGCTTTTGCGTGCGGCGACGGTTCTGGGGGCGCAGGCTGAACATCTAGACTGCACCCGAGAGCGGTACGCGGGTGAAACTGGATTCGAGGATGCGCCACACCAGCTCATCAAAGCTGATGCCCGCCGCCTTCGCCGCCATGGGCACCAGGCTGTGATCGGTCATGCCGGGCACGGTATTGACTTCCAGCAGCTGTGGGCGCCCCGTGCCATCCATCATGAAGTCGGCGCGGCCCCAGCCCTCGGCACCCACCGCGGCGAACGCGGCCAGCCCCAGTGCCGCCAGATGCGCTTCGGCCGGCTTCGAGAGCCCCGACGGACAGAAGTACTGCGTGTCATTGCGCAGATACTTGGCCTCATAGTCATAGAACGTCTTGGCCGGCTGGATGCGGATCGACGGCAAGGCACAATCATTGAGGATCGATACCGTGTACTCGGCGCCCGTGATCCACGCCTCGGCGAGCACACTGCGGTCGACGGCGGCCGCGACGCGATACGCCGGCGCGAAGTCCTCCGCCCGTTCGACCTTGGTCATGCCGACGCTCGAGCCCTGAGTCGCGGGCTTGACGATCAACGGCAGCTTCAACCGTTCAAGCGCGGCCTCCAGATCCTGCTCGCCGGTCAGTTCCACGTAGTCGCTGGTGGCAATGCCGACGGCCTGCGCCAGGCGCTTGGTGCGCAGCTTGTCCATGCCGATCGCCGAACCCATCACGCCGCTGCCGGTGTAGGGCAGGCCCAGACATTCCAGCGCGCCCTGCAACGTGCCGTCCTCACCGCCGGGCCCGTGCAGTGCGATCCAGACCCGCTCGGTGCCCGCGGCCAGCAGCTGCGGCAACTCCTCATCGCGCGGATCAAAGGCATGGGCATCGACGCCCCGGCGCTGGAGTGCGGCCAGTACCGCGGTGCCGGTCTTCAGTGAGATCTCACGCTCGGTGGAGGTGCCGCCGAAAACCACTGCGACCCGGCCGAACTCCTGCGGGCTGTGCGCGCTGCGGGCGGCCGATTTATCCTGTTTGATACGCATCAGCGTGCTTCCCCGACGATGCGGACTTCGGGCTGCAGGGCGATGCCGTGCGCCGCCTGGACCTGCGACTGCACCTGGCGCACCAGCTGCTCCAGGTCCGCCGCGGTTGCCGCGCCGTGATTGATGATGAAATTGGCATGCTTGAGCGACACGGACGCATCGCCGACGCGCAGGCCTTTGAGCCCGGCGCTCTCGATGAGTCTGGCGGCGTGATCGCCGGGCGGATTCTTGAATACCGAACCACAGCTCCATTCACCGATGGGCTGGGACTGCCGGCGGCGTGCCAGAAGATCACGCACCGCCGAATCATCGATGCCCGGAGCGGGGTTGAAGGTCATGCGCGCGGCCGCGAACCACTCCTCGGGGCGATTCGCGCCGACATGCCGGTAGCTCACCGAGTATTCCCCGGGCACGCGGGTGTGTTCGTGGCCGTGGCGGTCGAGGGTTTCCACCGACACCACGCAGTTCCAGGTCTCCGCGCCGAAGGCGCCGGCATTCATGGCCAGCGCGCCGCCCAGGGTGCCGGGAATGCCGGCGAAGAACTCCGCCCCGCCCAGCTGCCACTGGATGCACTGGCGCGCGATGCGCGCGCACGGCACACCGGCTTCGCCGTACACGGTGGTGTCATCGAGGCGCTCGAGCCGCACCAGTGCCTCCTGCGTGGCCACGACCACGCCGCGCAGGCCGCCGTCGCGCACCAGCAGGTTGCTGCCCAGACCGACGAAGTGGATGGGGATGCCGTCCGGCACCGTGCCGAGGAAGGCGCGCAGATCAGCGCGGTCCTGCGGGGTGAAGTAGATCTCGGCCGCGCCGCCCGCATGCCAGGAGGTATGGCGGCTCATGGGTTCGTCACGCCGAATGCGGCTCAAGAAATGTTCCGCCACGTGCATCATGGGCGCACCGGCTGCGCCAGCAGCGCCGGCAGGCCATGCGAGACGGCATTGATGTTGCCGGCGCCCATGGTGACCACGACATCACCGCCGCGGATCATGCCCTGCAGGGCAGCGCCCAGCTGCTCGACGTTCTCCACAAACACCGGTTCGACCAGCGCACGCGAGCGCACCGCACGGCAGATCGCGCGCCCGTCGGCACCGGTGATGGGTGCTTCACCCGCCGAATACACCTCGGTGACCAGCAGCACATCGGCCTGCGAGAGCACGCGGCCAAAGTCATCGATGAGATCGCGCGTGCGGGTATAGCGATGGGGCTGGAAGGCGAGCACCAGCCGGCGTCCGGGATACCCCTGGCGCAGCGCATCCAGCGTCGCCGCGATCTCCGTCGGGTGATGCCCGTAGTCATCCACGATCGTCACCGCACCATCGGCGAGTGCCACATCGCCCACGTGCTGCAGGCGCCGATCGATGCCCTGGAAGGCACTCAGGGCGCGTGCGATCGCCGCATCCTCGATCCCAAGCTCCGTGGCGACCGCGATCGCCGCCAACGCATTGCTGACATTGTGGCTGCCTGGCAGATTCAAGGTGACGCTGAGGGTGCCGGCGGTGCCGGTGCGGGCCGCAGTCCCGGAGCGCAGCACGTCAAACTCGGTCTGCAGGCCGTTGCGCCGGATGTTCACGGCACGCACATCCGCGGTGGCCGCGAGCCCGTAGGTCATGATCGGCCGGTTGATGCGCGGCGTGACGCTTGCGAGCGTCGCATCATCGAGGCACAGAATCGCCAGTCCATAGAACGGCAGGTTGTGCAGGAAATCCACGAAGCTTGATTTCAGACGTTCGAAATCGCCGTCGTGTGTGGCGAGGTGATCATTGTCAATGTTGGTGACAATGGCGATCAGCGGCTGCAGGTGCGTGAAGCTTGCGTCACTTTCGTCGGCCTCGGCCACCAGGTAGCGACCCGAGCCCAGGCGCGCATTGCTGTCGGTGCTCTTGAGTCTGCCGCCGATCACAAAGGTGGGATCGGCGCCGCCCTCGGCGAGGATGCTGGCCACCAAACTGGTGGTCGTGGTCTTGCCATGCGTGCCCGCGACGGCAATCGAATAACGGAAGCGCATCAGCTCGCCCAGCATCTCGGCGCGCTGCACCACCGGAATGCGTGCCGCCAGCGCCGCGACCACTTCGGGGTTGCGCGCCGGCACGGCGCTCGAGATCACCACCACATCGGCGCCCTCGATGTGGCGCTCCGCGTGACCAATGGAGATCTGCGCACCCAGCTGCACGAGGCGGCGCGTGGCGGCATTGGCCTTCAAGTCGGAACCCTGGACGCGATAGCCCAGGTTGATGAGCACCTCGGCGATGCCACTCATGCCACTGCCGCCGATACCGATCAGGTGGATGGTGTGGATGCGGCGCATGCGATCGGCGCGATCGAGGATCATGCGGCCCCCGCTGAAAAACGCAGGCAGGCGTCGGCCAGATCCTGGGCCGCTCGCGGCTGGGCCAGCTCCCGCGCCCTGATGGCCATCTCCAGAAGCGGCACCCGATCGAGACACAGCTTCTGCAGCGTCTCGCACAACCGTTGCGGCGTGAGGTCCCGATCCGGAATCAGGAGCGCCGCATCGTGATCGACCAGGTAGGCGGCATTGACGGTCTGATGATCATCCACCGCCGCCGGGAACGGCACCAGGATGGAGGCGACGCCGACAGCGGCCAGTTCACACACCGTCAAGGCGCCCGAGCGACAGATCACCAGGTCCGCCCAGCCGTAGGCCTCGGCCATGTCCTCGATGAAGGCCGTGACCTCGGCCCGCACGCCGCTCTTCGCGTAGTTCTGTAGCGCCGCTTCCTGCCAGCGCGCCCCGGCCTGGTGGCGCACGTTGAGTGCATGGCGATCAGGTCCCAGTTGCGCGAGTGCCAACGGCACGACGGTGTTCAGACGCACCGCGCCCTGGCTGCCGCCGAACACCAGTACGTTGATCGCACCGTAGCGTCCGGAGAAGCGCACCTGGGGAGTTGCCGCCGAGGCGATGTCCTCGCGCACCGGATTGCCGATGGTGCGCGCCCGCACGGCACGACTGAAACTGTGGGGGAACGCTTCCAGCACCTCATCGGCGAGGTGCGCGAGGCAGCGGTTGGTGAAACCCGCGACCGCATTCTGTTCATGAATGATGAGCGGCCGGCGCATGAGCCAGGCGGCAACCCCGCCGGGCCCGGTGACGAAGCCGCCGAGGCCCACCACGACCGACGGCCGGTGGCGGCGCATCACCCGCAGCGCCTGGCACAGGGCCACACCCAGGCGAAACGGTGCCGCGAGCAGCGTCAGCCAACCCTTGCCGCGCAGACCGCCCACCGACAGCCACTCGATGGGAATCTGCTCCGCAGGTATGACACGGGCTTCGAGCCCCTTGCGCGTGCCCAGCCACACCACCGGCTGGGAGCGCCGGCGCAGCAGACGTGCCAGCGCCAGCGCCGGATAGACATGACCGCCGGTGCCGCCGGCCATGATGAGTATCGGACGAACGCTCATTCGTCCTCCCGCAGCCGCGCCGCGGCGCTGCGCGAGGGCTGGGTCGCTTCGTGATAGACGCGCAGCACAATGGCCGCCCACATCAGCGCCACGACCAGGCTCGAACCGCCATAGCTCATGAGCGGCAGCGTCAGACCCTTGGTCGGCAGCACGCCCATGTTCACACCGATGTTGATCAGCGCCTGAACCCCGATCCATACGCCGAATCCGGCCGCGAGGTACGCGCCGAACGTCAAGCCCGCCTCATGCGCGAGGCGTGCGATGTGGAAACTGCGCCACACCAGCGCCAGGAACAAACCCAGGGTGAGCAGCACGCCCGCGAGCCCCAGCTCCTCGGCGAGCACCGCGAAAATGAAGTCGCTATGCGCTTCGGGCAGGTAGAACAGCTTCTGCACGCTCTCGCCCAGTCCGACACCGAACAGCTGGCCGCGGCCGATGGCGATCAGCGACTGCACCAGCTGGAAGCCCGAGTGGAACGGATCATCGAACGGATGCAGGAACGCGGTGATGCGCGCGCGCCGATATCCCGAGGTTTCGGCGAGCACGATGAAGAGCGTCGCGGCGCACAGCACCAGCAGCGTCATCCAGCGCAGCCGGGCGCCCGCCAGAAACAGCAGGATGAAGCCGGTCGCGAACAACACCGTCGCCGCGCCCATATCCGGTTCGGCCAGCAGCAGGCCGCCCGCCAGCAGCAGCACCCCCAGCGGTTTGAGCACACCCGCCAGCGTGCCGCGCAGTTCCTGCTGCTTGCGCACCGCATAACTGGCCACATAGATCACGACCAGCAGCCGCGCGAGTTCCGACACCTGGAAAGCGAAGCCACCCAGCTGCAGCCAGCGCCGGCTGCCGTGGCTGCGATGGCCGACGCCGGGCACGGCCACGATCAGCAGCAGCGACAGGCCCAGGAACAAGAGCGGCACGGACAGCCGCTCCAGCTGATCGGTGCGCAGGCAGAACACCACGGCGCCGCCGCCCACCCCGGCCGCCAGGAACAGCAACTGTTTTTCGAGGTAGGCGAAGCTGTTGGCCGCGGATTCCTGGCTGGCGACCGAGATCGAGGCCGACGTCACCATGATCAGGCCGAACAGCACGATCACCGCCAGCAGCGCCACCATCACCATATCGATGCGCGCGCCGCCCTTGCGGTGTCCGGATTGCGCAAAGGCCATGGCGGCGGTGGCACTCATGCCGCGAGCTCTCGGACGGCGCTCGTGAACACATCGCCGCGATGCGCGTAGTTGCGGAACATGTCGAGGCTCGCGCAGGCGGGTGACAGCAGCACCGTGTCGCCGGCCCGGGCCACGTTCGCGGCGGCGCGCACCGCCTCCGGCATGGTGGTGCTGCGCACCGTCGGGCAGATATCGTGCAGCACCTGTTCGATCGCCGGCGCGTCGCGGCCGATGAGCACCACGTAACGCACTTTGCCGCGAAAGGCGTCGCGCAGCGGCGTGAAGTCCTGCGACTTGCCCTCACCGCCGGCAATCACGATCAGGGGGCCGGTCATGCCGGCGACCGCCGCGAGGGTTGCGCCGACATTGGTGCCCTTGGAGTCATCCACGTAGCTGACGCCGCGCACGTCGGCCACCCACTGCGAGCGATGCGGCAGGCCCGGGAACGTGCGCAGCGCATCGAGCATCGCCTCGAGCGGCAGACCGATGGCCTCCCCGAGCGCCAGCGCCGCGAGCGCGTTCGCCGCATTGTGCATGCCGGTGATCCGCATCGAATCCACCGCCAGCAACGGTTCGCCGCGACGCAGCAGCCACGGCTTGCCGCCCTCGCGCATCGCCACGGTGTAGTCCGCACCGGGCGCATCGCGCAGCGAGAAGCCCACGACCCGGGCGGCCTGATTCGGCATGGCGGCCACCAGCGGATCATCGAGATTGATCACCGCCGTATCGCAGCGGGCGAAGATGCGGGCCTTGGCCGCCGCGTACTCACCGATCGAGGCATACCGGTCCATGTGGTCAGGCGTCACGTTCAGCACGGTCGCGGCGCGCAGATCCAGCGAGGTGGTGGCCTCCAACTGGTAGCTGGAGAGTTCCAGGACGTACAGCTCGGTGGTCTGGGCGTCAGCCTGCGCGGCCAGCAGCATCTCCAGTGCCGGTTCGCCCAGGTTCCCGCCCACGCGCACCCGCAGGCCGGCGCGCTGCGCCATCAGGCCGAGGAGCGTCGTCACCGTGCTCTTGCCGTTGGTGCCCGTGATCCCCACCACCGGGGCGTCCGCGGCCACGGCAAACAATTCAATGTCACCGACAATGGTGATGCCGCGGCGGCGCGCCTCCGCGAAGAACGGATCCGACAGCGGCACGCCGGGAGATGCCACGACGCAAACCGCCTCATCCAGCAAGCTTGTGTCCAGGCGACCGAAGCGCACGGTGATGTCCGGATCGAGCAGCGCCAGTTGCGCGCGCCCCGGCGGATCCGCGCGGCTGTCGGTCACACACACGCGCCAGCCGCGCCCCAGCAGATAACGCGCGCACGACAGTCCCGTGACTCCCAGGCCCACGATCACCGCGGCAGTCGCCGTGTTGCGCGTGTCGCTCATCGCACCTTCAGGGTCGCCAGACCCAGCAGTACCAGCAGCAGGGAGAGGATCCAGAAGCGCACGATCACCTTAGGCTCCGCCCAGCCCTTGAGCTCGAAATGGTGGTGGATGGGTGCCATGCGGAAGATCCGCTTACCCGTCAATTTGAACGACGCCACCTGCAGGATCACCGAGGCGGTCTCCATCACGAAGACGCCACCCATGATCAGCGCCACGAGTTCCTGGCGCACGATGACGGCCACGACACCCAGGGCGCCGCCGATCGCGAGTGCGCCGACGTCGCCCATGAACACCTGCGCGGGATAGGTGTTGAACCAGAGAAATCCCAGTCCCGCGCCACTCAATGCGGCGCAGAACACCATGACCTCCCCGGCACGCGGCACGGCGGGGATCGCCAGGTACTCGGCGAACTTGGCGTTGCCGCTGGCATAGGCGAAGATGCCGAGCGCTGCACTGACCATCACCGCCGGCATGATGGCGAGGCCGTCGAGACCATCAGTGAGATTCACCGCGTTGCTCATGCCGACGATCATCAGATAGCCCAGCGTGATGAACGACACGGCCGAGAGCGGCTCGGCGAAGCGCTTCACGAACGGCAGAAACAGCGTCGTCTCGGCCGGCGACTGCGCGGTGTAATACAGCACGATGGCCGCGCACAGGCCCACGACGGTCTGCCAGAAGTACTTCCAGCGGGGGATCAGGCCGCGGGAGTTGCGCACCACCAGTTTCAGATAGTCGTCATAGAACCCGATCAGTCCGAACGCGAAGGTGACGCCGAGCACGGTCCACACGAACCGGTCGCGTACGTTGGCCCACATCAGTGTGCCAAACAGCACGGATACCAGGATCAGTGCGCCGCCCATGGTCGGGGTTCCGGCCTTCGGCAGATGCGACTTCGGACCATCGTCGCGCACGATCTGTCCGATCTGGTAGCGCGACAGACGCGCAATCATCGAAGGTCCGATCAGCAGGCAGAACACCAGCGAGGTCATGCAGGCGAGGATGGCGCGCAACGTCAGATACGAGAACACATTGAAGCCGGAGTAAACCGCCGTCAGATGCTGGGTGAGCAGGTACAGCACGCTCAGGCCTCCTTTGCGACCAGCGCAGCCACGACCCGTTCGAGTCGGTTGAAGCGCGATCCCTTGATCAGCATGCGTACCTCGGCATTGGCTTCGGCGCCGACGGCGGCGGCGAGCGTCGTGGTGTCGGCAAACCAGCTCGCACCCGGCCCGAAGGCTTCCACCGCCCGCTGCGCCTCAGTCCCGGTGGCGAACAGCCGTTCGATGCCGGCCGCCTTGGCCCAGACGCCGACCTGGGTGTGACTGTCGCCGGCGTAATCCCCCAACTCGCCCATGTCGGCGAATACCAGCCAGCGGCGACCCTCCAACTGGGCCAGTACCTCGATTCCGGCCTGCACGGAACTGGGGTTGGCGTTGTAGGAATCGTCGATGATCCAGGCGCCGCTGGCGGCACGCTTGAACTGCAGCCGCCCCGGAACCGGGCGCATGGCGCCAAGGCCGCGCGCGATCTCAGTGAGGCCGACACCGGCCGCGCTGGCCGCCGCGGCCGCGCCCAGCGCGTTGGCCAGGTTGTGGCGCCCGGCCAGATGCAGCTCCACCGGGACGCTGCCATGGGGCGCATGCAGTGTGAACTGGGTGACGAAGCCGGATTCACCGATGGTCGTGCGGATGGCGCCGGCGGTGAAATCCGCTCCCGGCTGCAGCCCGAAAGTGCACACGCGGGCTTGCGTCATGTTTTTCCACAACAGTTCAAACGGATCATCATGATTGATGACCGCGGTGGCATCCGGCGCGAGGCCCGCGACCATCTCGCCTTCGGCACGGGCCACCCCTTCGAGGCTGCCGAACCCTTCCAGATGCTCGGCGCCGGCATTGGTGATGACACCGATGGTCGGGCGACCGATGCGCACCAGCGCCGCCACTTCACCGGCCCGATCCGCACCCATCTCCACGACCGCGTAACGATGCTCATCGGTGAGCCGGAACAGCGTGAGCGGGACGCCGATGTGATTGTTCAGATTGCCGCGCGTACTCAGGCACGGACCCGCCTGCGACAGAATGCCGGAAATCAGCTCCTTGACGGTGGTCTTGCCGTTGCTCCCCGCCACACCGACCAGCGGAATCGCGAAGCCCTCGCGCCAGGCGCTGGCGGCGCTCGCCAGCGCCGCCAAGGTGTCTTCGACCAGGATCTGGCTGCGGGCGCTCGCCTGCTGGGTGCGCACCACGGCGCCGGCCGCGCCACGCGCCACGGCCGCGGCCACATAGTCCTCACCCTTGAAGCGCGGACCGGATAGCGCGACGAACAGTTCGCCGCGATTGAGGGTACGCGAGTCGGTGGAGACGCCATTGAAGGGCGCATCGGCCCCGACCAGCTGTCCGTGGCAGCTGTGCGCGAACGCTGCCAGGGTGGCCATCATGGCAGCGCCTCCAGCACGTCACGCGCGACCCGCTCATCGCTGAACACGCGGCGGGTGGCGCCATAGATCTGATAATCCTCGTGACCCTTGCCCGCGATCAGGACCAGATCGTCCGGCGCGGCGGCCTCGATGGCATTGCGGATCGCGGTTGCACGATCATGTTCGACCTGAACCGCGCGGGCGTCGCGGCTGATGCCCGCGAGAATGTCGCGAACGATGGCCGCCGGATCCTCGGAACGCGGATTGTCATCCGTCACGGTAACGAGATCGGCGCCCGCCGCCGCGATGCGCCCCATGACGGGACGCTTCGTGGCATCGCGGTCGCCGCCACAGCCGAACACCACGTGCAGCCGCGCGCGGCAGTGAGTCCGCGCCGCGCGCAGCGCCTTCTCCAATGCGTCCGGAGTGTGCGCGTAGTCGACAATGACCGTGGCATGGGCGACGCAGAAGCGCGCGTCGATCCGCTGCATGCGTCCCGGCGCCGGCACACACTGGCCCAGGGCGGTTACTGCCGCCGCCAGCGGCACTTGCGCCGCCAGCAGCACCGCCAGCGTCGTCAGTACATTGTCGACATTGAATTCACCGAGCAACGCCACCCGCAGTGTCGCCTCACCCCAGGAGGTGGCCAGCGTGAGGTCGAAGCCATCGCTCAAGGGCCGCACCTGCGTGGCCGTCACATACGAGCCATCCGCCGCCGCGGCGGTCCGTCCGCTCTGGACAAGGCTGCCCGGCGCGCAGCGGTCGGCCGCGAGTTCTCGACCGAACGGGTCATCGACATTGATCACGCGCGCGACCAGGGTGGGTCGAGCGAACAGCCGCGCCTTGGCGGCGCCATAGGCCGCCAGCGTGCCGTGATAGTCGAGATGATCCTGGGTCAGATTGGTGAAGGCCGCCGTGGCAAAGCGCACCTCATCGACGCGCCCCTGGTCGAGCGCATGCGAGGACACCTCCATCGCCACGGCCTGGGCACCTTCCGCGCGCAGCACCGCGAGCTGGCGATGCACGTTCACCACATCCGAGGTGGTGTGCGCGACCGGCCGCAGCGCGCCCGCCGCGCCATAGCCCAGCGTGCCGATGTAAGCCGCCGGCCGACCGCACAGCGACAGCGCCTGCGCGATCAGCCACGCGCAGGTGGTCTTGCCATTGGTGCCGGTGACGCCAATCACCAGCAGAGCTTGCGAGGGCTGGCCGAAAAACCGATCCGCGATGAGACCGAGGTGGGCCCGCAGATCCGGGACTGCGACGACCAGCTGATCCTCGTCCTGGCCGGCGCGCTGCCGCACCCGCTGCAGCAGCCGGGCCGCGGCATCCAGGGCGCGGCTATCACCGGCGGCAGGGGTTTCGTAGAGAACCGCGCGGGCGCCACGCTCGGCCGCCTGCGCCGCAAATTCAACGCCGTGCTGTCGCTCACCGCGGCAGGCCAGGAACAGTGCGCCGGGCCGCACCTCACGGCTGTCCAGGGTGACATCGGTGACCATCACGTCTTCGGGTGCATCGGCGATGCCCGCGAGCAGATGGCGCAGTGCTCGCGGCGCACCTCGGTAAGTGGCTTCCCGTGCGGCCATCATCGACGCGCCACGGCGCGGATCGCCGGATGCGGACGCGCGGGCAGCGGTGCCGGCGCCTCTTCGGCCGGGACGCCGGCCGTGGCGTCGGGGGCAACGCCGAGCAGCCGCAGCGCCGGCCCCATGACGGCGGAGAACACCGGTGCGGCAACGGTGCCACCAAGATGCTCACCGGCGCTGGGCGTATCGATCACGACAACGGCGGCGAGTCGCGGATCGGTCGCGGGCGCGACGCCCGCGAACACCGACATGTACTGATCGGTTGCGTAGCTGCCGCCCGCGGATTTCCAGGCAGTACCAGTCTTGCCGGCAACGCGGTAGCCGTAGATGGCCGCCTTGGTGCCGGTGCCTTCAGCCGCGACCACGGATTCCAGCATGCCCAACAGCTGCTGACAGGTGCGCTCCGTCAAGACCCGCTCGCCGGCCTGCGGCTCGGTCACCGGCAGGAAGGACACCGGGTGGCGCACACCCATGGCGCCGATGGTGGCGTAACCCGATGCGAGCTGCAGCGGCGTCACCGACAACCCATAGCCGTGCGACATGGTCGCGATGCTGACCGGACGCCAGTGGGCGTAGTTGCTGAACAGTCCGGCGGACTCGCCGGGAAATCCGCTGGCCGTGACCTGGCCCAACCCCAACTTTGACAGTGTCGTCCAGATCAGCTGCGGCGACAGCGACAGCGCCAGGTGGATCATGCCGACATTCGAACTCTTGGCGAGAATGGTCGCGAGATCAACCCTGCCAAGCGGCTTGTCGTCGGCGAAAGGCGACGCGCCGACTTTTATGTAGCCCGGCGTGGTGTCGATGATGCTGTGATTGTCGTAGCGCCCGGACTCAAGCCCGGCCGCCACAAAGAACGGCTTGATGGTGGAACCCGCCTCCAGGATGTCGGTGGCCGCGCGGTTGCGGTAGTCGGCGGGGTCCGCCGCTTCGCGATCATTGGGATTGAAGCCTGGCTGGTTGACCATCGCCAGGATCTCGCCGGTGCGCACATCCAGCACCACCATGGTCCCGGCTTTCGCGCGCTGATCGCGCACCGCTGCCTTCAGTTCCCGATACGCCAGATACTGGATGCGCAGGTCGATCGAGAGCGCAAGGTCATGTCCGGGACTGGCCTCGCGGATGCTGTCCACATCCTGTACCACCCGCTGAAAGCCGTCCTGGATCACCCGCTTGGCGCCGTCGGTCCCGGCCAGCCAGTGATCAAACGCGAGCTCCATGCCTTCCTGGCCGGCATCATCGATATTGGTGAAGCCGAGCATCTGGCCGGTGACTTCGCCAGAGGGGTAGTAGCGGCGGTATTCGCGCTTCAGGTAAACACCCGCCACACCGAGGTTTCTGACCTTCTGCGCCTCGGCGGGCGGCAGATGCCGGACCAGGTATAGGAACTCGCGGTCCTCGTTGCTGGTGATGCGGCGGCTCAATTCCTGGCGGTCGAGCTTCAACACCTGCGCCAGATGCGGGATCTGGTCGGATGCCGCCGCGAGCTCCTGCGGATTGACCCAGACGGAATCCACCGGCGTGCTGATCGCCAAGGGCTCGCCATTGCGATCGGTGATCATGCCGCGATGCGCAGTGATGGTGGCCACGCGCGAGAAGCGCTCGTTGCCTTCCGAGGCGTAGAAGTCATGCTGGTACAGCTGCAGGTGCGCCGCCTGCGCGAGCAGTCCCGTGCCCGCCGTCACCAGCAGGCCCAATACCAGCCAGATCCGCCAGCGAAACGAGCCTGCCGTGCGGTCACGTGGGTTCTTGGGTTTCATGGCACGACGATCTTGATTTCCTGCGCCGGGGGCGTCGCCATGTGCAAGCGGTTGCTGGCGACGTTTTCTACGAAGGCGTGCTGTGACCAGGCGCTCTGTTCCAGCTGCAACTGACCCCATTCGATATCGAGGTTGTCGCGTTGCTGGGAGAGCTGCTGCAGTTCCATGAACATCCCGCGGGTGCGATGCTTGACCCACACCGCGCCGGCGGCCGAGCCCAGCGCCGCCGCCCACAGCGCCGGCAGCAGCACGGCATAAACCGTGGTGCGCGACGGCTTCATGCCAACTTCTCGGCCACGCGCAGCAGCGCGCTGCGGGCGCGCGGATTGCGGGCCACTTCGGCCGCGCTCGGCCGCTGCTTGCGCCCGATGAGTTTCATGCGCGGTTGTGCCGAGTCCGGAATGATCGGCAGGCGGGCGAGAGCCGGATCGACGCTGGCGTGACGCGCCATGAACTGCTTGACCGCGCGATCCTCCAGGGAATGGAAACTGATGACGGCGAGGCGCCCGCCGGGCGCCAGCACGGTGAACGCCGCATCGAGGCCCGCCTGCAGCTGTCCCAGCTCATCATTGATGAACATGCGCAGTGCTTGAAAAGTACGCGTCGCGGGATTTTTGCCCGGCTCGCGCGTGCGCACGGCGCGCGCCACGATTTCCGCCAGCTGCGCCGTGCGGGTTATGGGTGCGCGCTCGCGCGCGGTCGCAATGCCCTGGGCCACCCGGCGCGCGAATCGTTCTTCGCCCAGTGTCGCGATCACCTCGCGCATCTCGTCGACGCCCGCCCGGGCGAGCCATGCAGCAACCGGCTCACCACGTGTCGGGTCCATGCGCATATCGAGCGGACCGTCGGCCCGGAAGCTGAAGCCACGCTCAGGCTCATCGAGCTGCGGGGACGATACGCCAAGATCAAAGAGCACGCCGGCGCATTGCTGTCCCTGCGAATGCGCCGACACAAGTAGCGCGAGGTCCGAAAACGGCGCGTGCTGGAGCGTGAGGCGCAGGTCGCCGGCGAAGCGCTGGCGGCCCGCCGCGATGGCCGCGGGGTCGCGGTCGAGCGCGAGCACGCGGCCTTCTCCACCCAAGGTCTCGAGAATGCGTGCCGTGTGGCCGCCGCGCCCGAACGTTGCATCGACATAGTACCCACCCGCCCCGAGACCCAATGCCGCGTGCACTTCGTCGACGAGCACGGCAGCGTGCTCGTCCACGAGTCCGATCACTTTTGTTCTGGCGGGGCGCCAGGCAGCCCCGCCGAAAGCTTCACTTCATTCAATCCGGCTGCCGGCGCCGTTGAGCGCAACTCCGGTTTCATGGAGGCCAGGGAGGCGTGCTTCCAGGCACTTTCGTCCCATAGCTCAAGATGGTTTCCCTGCCCGAACAGCATCGCGTCGCGCTGCAATCCGGTGAATTCACGCAATTCCCCTGGAATCAACACGCGGCCGTGGCCGTCGATGTCCAGATCCGTCGCATAGCCCACCATCAGGCGCTGCAGCCAGCGGGACTCCGCATTGAGGTTGGGCAGACTCATCAGCTGGTCCTGCAGCGTCTGCCAGGCGCCCAGCGGGTAGACGAGCACGCACTGGTCTCGATCCACCGTGGCGACCAGCTGCTGCTCCTTGAGCTTGGCGAGGGTGTCGCGCACACGGGTGGGGAGGACCATCCGACCCTTCACATCGAGCGTGACTTTTGCTGCACCGCGGAACACGAGACCCTAATGCCCTTGAGTGGCGAGAAACCCACTTCTCCCCACTTTTCCCCACCTGCGGGCACTATAGGAATTTGCGATCCAATATGTCAATTGAATGGGCGGAAAAATTTGCCGTTGTCACAACGACTTATGGCGAAAAGCGCTCGCCCGGATCGCGCTGGCCGCGGTAGTCTTCTTATCAATCAGAAGCTTGCTGCGGAAAGCTTATACAGTAGGTCACAAGTTGGACCCCTGTAAAAAAGAAGTCGGCCTGTAAGCCGGGTTCTGTCGAGGACAATCATTCCTCTAAGGACCCCTGTCACCAGGGGCCTCAAGCGGCCTACCCGGAAGCGCGCACGAATCGACGCTGCTTCCAGCCTTGCGGCCGAAGCTGCTTCCCTATTTGGCCTTGCTCCACGTGGGGTTTACCTAGCCGTCGAATGTTGCCACCGACGCGGTGCGCTCTTACCGCACCGTTTCACCCTTACCGGTCACCTCCCGTTGCCGGGCGCGACTTAGGCGGTCTGTTCTCTGTTGCACTTTCCGTGGGCTCACGCCCCCCAGGCGTTACCTGGCACGTTATTCGCGGGAGCCCGGACTTTCCTCCCCGCCCCAACCGATGGGACGCAGCGATTGCCCGGCCGACTTCAGGGACCACCATACGGGCTTGTCAGCCGCGGCTCAACTGCATCGCAAGCTCATACGCCTGCGAGCGGCGGCCGCCGGCCAGCTGGGCCGCGATGGCGGCGGCCTTGCCCGGCGGCAACTCCGGCAGCAGCAGCTCGAGCGCCCGGCGCATCAGTCCCAGGTCGGCACCCGCGGCGACCGGCGCCGCGCCCTGCACCACCAGCGTGATTTCGCCGCGTTGCAGGTTTGGGTCCTGGGTCGCGAGCACGCACAGCTCGGCGAGCGTGCCGCGATAGACGCTTTCATGGAGCTTGGTGAGTTCGCGCGCGATGACGGCGGGGCGTTCGGCGCCGAACTGTGTTGACAAGTCAACAAGGCTCGCGGCGATGCGATGCGGTGCTTCGAAAAACACCATGGTGCGCGTCTCGGTGGCGAGCGCTGCGAGCTGCGCGCGGCGCTCGCGAGCCGCTGCCGGCAAGAATCCCTCGAAGCAGAACCGGTCCACCGGCAGCCCGGCCAACGCCAGCGCTGCCGTGATGGCCGAGGGCCCGGGCACCACACCCACGGCAATCCCCTGCGCCACGGCCGCACGCACCAGCTCGAAGCCGGGGTCGCTGAGCAGTGGTGTGCCGGCGTCGCTGACCAGCACCACCCGTGCGCCCTGCGCCAGGCGCGCCAGCACCTCCGGCAGGCGCTGCGTCTCGTTGTGTGCATGCAGGGAGATGAGCGGCTTGGCGAGTCCCAGGTGCTGCAGCAGTCCCAGCGTTCGGCGCGTGTCCTCGGCCGCGATCAGGTCGGCGCTCGCCAGCGCCTCGCGGGCGCGATCGCTCACATCCCCCATGTTTCCGATGGGAGTGGCGACGACTTCAAGCCTGCCCGGTTGATTGCCCACTATAATCCAGCTGTATTTCTCTTAGAGTACCCCATGTCCGATTCCCGACGTTCCTTGCACCTGGGCCTCGCAACCCTCACGGCCGTGCTGGGTCTGCAGCTGGCCAGCTGCGCCGACGTCCAATCCGGGCCGGATCAGGCCCCGCCGGGCATATTGATGCCGCCGAGCCCCGCCACCCACCAGACCGTGCCGGCGCCGGCGTCGAATGAGCGCCTGACATCGCCCGCGCCGCTCATCGGCGGCCCGCAGATTGCGCTGCTGCTGCCGCTGACAGGTCCGCAGAGCGCCGCGGCCACCGCCGTGCGCGATGGCTTCCTGACCGCCTACTACTCGCAACCCGCGGCGGATCGCCCGGGTTTGCGCATCTATGACACCTCGCAGCTGAGCCTCGCGACGGCCCTCAATCAGGCGACCAGCGATGGCGCGGGATTCATCGTCGGGCCGCTGACCCGTCAGGAGGCCGCTGCCGCGGCCGGCTACGGCGGTCCGCGACCTCCGATGTTGATCCTGAATGCCATCACGGGGCCGCCGCCGGCGGGCAACGCGCTGTATCAATTTGCGCTCTCGCCGGAGGAAGAAGCCCGCCAGGTCGCACGGCGCGTCGTGGCGGATGGCAATCGCGCCGGGGTCGCTTTGGTGCCTAGCGGCGAGTGGGGGCAGCGCGTGCTGGCGGCATTTACCCAGGAACTGAGCGCCGCGGGCGGGCAGCTGCTGGACACCGCCAGCTACGATCCGGGCAGCACCGACTATGCGGCGGCCATCAGCCAGGTGCTACGCATCAATGAAAGCGAAGCGCGCAACAAGCGCCTCGAATCCGTGCTCGGCACCCGGCTGACATTTCAGGCCAGGCGGCGGGGCGATGTGGGCTTCATCTTCTCGCCTGGGCAGGCCCAGGTGGAGCGGCTGCTGCGCCCGCAGCTGAAGTTCTACTTCGCCGGCGACGTGCCGACCTACGCCACTGCCGATGCGTTTGAGCCCAACACCAATGCCAACCAGGATCTGGACGGCCTGATTTTTCCGGATGCGCCGTGGCTGCTGGGTGGGGCGCTCGTTGACGGCGTCCGCGATGCCACCAATGCGGCGTGGCCGACCGGCGGCCCGCGACGCAATATCCTCTTCGCCTTCGGCTTCGACGCCGCAAGACTCGCGACGGCGCTGCGTTCGTTGCCGGCGCAAAGTGGCAACCTCACGAGCCTTGCGGTGGACGGGCTCACCGGTCACCTGACCATCGCGGCCGACGGTCATGTGCTGCGCGACCTCATGTGGGCGCAGATCGTCAACGGCGAGCCGCGGCTGCTGAACTGAATGCCGGCGACCCGCGCACAGCTACTCGGCGCGCGCGCCGAGCGGATCGCGGGGGAGTACCTGCAGGGTCAAGGCCTCACCATACTGGAACGCAATTACCGGCGACGCCTGGGCGAGATTGACCTGGTGGCGCTCGATCAGGGCGTGCTGGTGATCGCCGAAGTGCGGACCCGCAGCAGCGCCGCCTACGGCGGCGCCGCCGCCAGCGTCAGCCGCATCAAGCAGCGGCGCATCATCCGGGCCGCCGCGCAACTGCTGCAGCAGCATCGCGACTATGCGGCCCTGCCGGTGAGATTCGATGTGCTGATCGTGGACGCTGCGGCGTCGGCGGCACCGCAGGTGAACTGGCTGCGTCACGCCTTCGAAGCTTGAATTACTTGACGACCTTCAGCTGCGGTCGCGGTCGACCTTCCTCGGGGGCGGGCGGCTTGGGTGGCGAAGGGGGCGGCTGCGGCCCCAGGTCAGCTTCCGAGAACACCATGCCCTCGCCGGTCTCGCGCGCGTAGATGCCGAGCACCGCTCCGATGGGCGCACGCACGTGGTGTATGGCGCCGGCAAAGCGCGTGTCGAGCTCCAACCAGTCGTTGCCGATGTTGAGGCGCTCGGTCGCGTCATAGCTGATGTTGAGCACGATCTTGCCGTCCTTGACGAAGGCACGCGGGACGTCCACGGCATGCCGATCGACATCGACAATGACGTGGGGCGTCTGGCCGCCGTCGGTCATCCACTGGTGCATGGCCCGCAGTAGATAGGGCCGCTTGGGGGGCAAGGGCGTCGCGCTCACTACGGGATCCGCATTTCCTGTTCCGTGTCCGACAGGCTATCGCGAAACGCCGGACGGGAAAACACATGGTTGGCGTATTTGATGATCGGGGCCGAGGTCAACTCGACCTCGTAATGCGGCAGTCGCCACAGCACCGGGGCAATGGTGGCATCCACCATCGAAAACTCATCGGAGAGAAAGTACGGCCGCACTTTGAACAGCTCCTCGCTCTGGAGGATGGTGTCGCGCAATGTCTTCCTGGTCTTCAGGGAAGCCTTGCGATCCGGCTCCGCTTCGATCTGGTGGACCAGTGGATACCAGTCGCGCTCGACCCGGTGCAGGGCCAGGCGGAACTGCGCCCGAGCCACCGGATCCACCGGCATCAGCGGCGGATGCGGAAATCGCTCATCCAGGTATTCCATGATCACCCGCGAGTCGTACAGGACGAGGTCGCGGTCCACCAGGGTCGGCAGGCTGTGATACGGATTCAAGTCCAGCAGATCCTCGGGCAACCGCCCCGGCTCGACACTGATGATGTCGATGCCGATGCCCTTCTCCGCCAGCACAATGCGAGTCCGGTGACTCCACAGGTCATTGGGTGCGGAAAACAGGGTCATGATGGACCGTCGGCTCGACAAAGGGCTTACTCCGTATCCCCATGTCCCGGGGTGGCCGTCAGTGGACGTTCTTCCAGTACTCCCGCTTGAGCAGGTAAGTCAGCGCGGTAAAGGCCAGCAGGAACAATACCACCCTGACGCCCAGGGTGCGGCGTTGAACCTGGCTCGGGTCACCGACGTAGTCCAGGAAATTGACCAGATCCCGAACCGTCGCAAGATACTCCTCGTGCGACTGGCTGCCCGGGGCAACCTGCACGAAATGATCGAACACCGGCTCCTTGTTCACCGTCTTGAACACCGCCACCTTGACGCCTTCCAAGGTGGACAGCACATGCGGCATGGCGACACCGGGAAGCTCAAGGTTGTTGGCGCCGGTCGGACGCGACGGATCTGAGTAGAACGTCGTCAAGAAGCGGAACAGGTAGTCGGTACCGCGGGCTCGCGCCATCAGCGACAGATCCGGGGGCACCTTGCCAAACCAGGTCTGCGCATCCGCCGCGGGCATCGGCGAGGCCACATAGTCGCTGGCCTTCGCACCGGCGGGCAGCAGGTATGTCTGCAGCTGCTCCGGCGTGATCTCCAGATCCTGCGCCAGGCGCGAGTAACGCACGTACTTGAGCGCGTGGCAGCCGCGACAGTAGCCGGCAAAGTCGCGCACGCCGCGCTGCAGTGAGGCGATATCGGCGACCGAGTTGTCCGGCGTCCAGCTTTCCCAGTCGGCGCCGAAGCCCTTCAGCCGCTCCTCTTCATCTTTCTTTTTCTTGTCCGCCAGCTGCTGCTGCGCCGCCTTGGCCGCCATCGCCATGACCGCCTGCACGCTGCCCGGCTGTGCCGCCGGCGCCGAGGCCGCAGCATCGGGCGCTGAGGCAGCAGCCGCTGACGCATCGGCTCCTGAGGCGGTCGTCGCGGCCGCCGTCAGCCACAGTGCGGCAAAGCCCGCGCACAGCAGTCCTGGATTCGCGCGATTCAGCTTAAGCATGTGCCTGAAACCTCACGCGATCGGGCACCGGCTTGCATCTTTCCATACGGGTATAGAACGGCATCAGAATGAAGTAGGTGAAGTAGCCGCCCGTGCACAGGCGCCCGAGCAGGATGTAAATGCCCGCCGGCTCCTGCAGGCCCAGATACATGAGTCCGAGGAATGACACCGTGAACAGTGCCAGGAATGCCTTCGAGAGCGGGCCCTTGTAGCGGATCGATTTCACGGGCGATCGATCCAGCCACGGCAGCAGCAGGAAGCACACCAGCGACAACGCCATGAGCAGCGCACCCAGGCGCTGGTCGGGGATGGCACGCAAAATGGCGTAGTACGGCGTGAAATACCACGACGGCGTGATCGGGTTCGGCGTCGAGAAGATATTGGTGGGCTCGAAGTTCGCGTGTTCCAGCAACAGCCCGCCGAGGGTCGGGGCAAAGAACACCACACAGGCGAAAATCACCAGGAATACCGAAATGCCGAAGGAATCCTTCACTGAATAATAGGGATGGAACGGAATGCCATCCACCGGATGCCCGTCGGGCCCGAGGTTCGCCTTGATCTCAATGCCGTCCGGATTGTTCGATCCGGTACGACGCAGTGCCACCAGGTGCAGCAGCACCAGCAGCAGCAGCGCCAGCGGCACCGCGACCACGTGCAGCGCGAAGAAGCGATTCAGCGTGGAATCGGCGATGCCGTAATCACCCCGGATCCATTCCACCAGCGTCGACCCGATCACCGGGATGGTGCCGAAGATGTTGACGATGACGTTCGCCGCCCAGTAGGACATGTTGCCCCACGGCAGCACGTAACCCATGAACGCCTCGGCCATCAGCGCCAGATAGACCAGCATGCCGAACAGCCACAGCAGTTCACGCGGTGCGCGATACGACCCGTACAGGATCGCCCGATACATGTGCAGGTACACGACCAGGAAGAATGCCGAGGCGCCGGTGGAGTGCAGGTAGCGAATCAGCCACCCGTAGTCGACCTCGCGCATGATGAATTCGACAGAGTCGAACGCGGTGGCCTCGCCGGGCTTGTAGAACATGGTCAGGAAGATGCCCGTCAACAGCTGCATCACCAGCACGACAATGGCGATGAAGCCAAAGAAGTACCAGATGTTGAAGTTCTTCGGCGCGTAGTAACCGGTGGCCTGAGTTTCGATGAACTCCTTGACCGGCAAACGCTTGTAGAGCCAGGCCTTGAGACCTTTACCCTGGCTTGCGCTCGGGTCCTCGCTCTCGGGTTTAACGGCGATCACCATCCGGCCGCTCCTAAAATTATTCATACGCCCCGGCCCGCGGCTACAGGCGCGGACCCATGTTTCCGTTGCTAAGGGGGGCGGCGCATTATACACACAACAAAGTCCCGCCTTCGGTCACGTCAGCGGCGACTCGGGCCTTATGAAAATTGCAGAGGCGGGAATGAGCCGGATCGGTCGGGTGTTCATGTTCATTGCGGCATCAGTGGTCAGCGGCCTGGCACTGGCCTTCATCATCGTCGCCTGGCGACCCCAGCTGGTCGGGGTTGCGCCAAACCCGGGGCCGCCAGCCGCACCTCTCGCGGACCGCGCTGTGGTCCAGCGACCTTATCAGGGCGCCGCTCCGAGTACAGTTGAAAAATCCGACACAACGGCGCGTCCCGAGGGCGACCAGCCCGCCATCCTGTTCCCGGGCCACGACGCCTGGTCGTATGCGGATGCGGTTCAGCGCGCCGCCCCTGCCGTCGTCAACATCTATACCTCCCGGACGGTTACCGAACAGGTAGCGCCGGGACTGGGGGCATTGTTTGGCGACACAGCGCCCCGCTTCCGCAATCTCACCGAGCGCAGCCTCGGCTCGGGCGTCATCGTCGATGACGAGGGCCACGTCGCCACCAACAACCACGTCATTGAAAACGCCGACCAGGTATGGGTGCAGCTGGCGGACCGCCGTGTGGCCGTCGCCCGGGTCGTCGGCCGCGACCCGGACTCTGATCTGGCGCTGCTCAAAATCAGCCTTACTCACTTGCCCGTCATGCCCTTCGGGCACTCGGACAAGTTACAGGTCGGGGACGTCGTCCTCGCAATCGGCAATCCCCTGGGACTGTCGCAGACCGTCACGCATGGCATCGTCAGCGCGACCGGTCGCGGGCAGCTCGGGCTCGCGATACTGGAGAATTTCATCCAGACCGATGCCGCCATCAATCCCGGCAATTCCGGCGGTGCCCTGATCAATACCCGCGGTGAGTTGGTGGGAATCAATACGGCCATCCTGGCGAAAACGACTGGTGCGGAAGGCATCGGCTTTGCCATTCCGGTAAATATGGTGCGGGGGGTCATGCATGACCTGATCGCCCATGGCAAGGTCATCCGCGGCTGGATCGGCATCGTGCCGGAGGATTTCAGCGACGAGCAGGCCGCCAGCTTCCGTCTCGCCCGTGGTGGTGTGGTCCTGGTGAGGCTGTACCCGCAAAGCCCAGCGGTGGCGGCGGGTCTGGTCGCCGGTGACATCATCACCGGTCTGGATGGCAAAACCGTAAAAAGCTCGCAGGACTTATTGGTGCACATCTCCAGCACGCCACCGGGGGCAACGATCCGGCTCGTCGGTGTGCGCGGCCGCGCCATGTTTCAGTCAACCATCACGGTGGGGCAACGCCCCAAGGACCTTTGAGGAGAGCGACGCGATGACGCAGCCACCCGCCCCGCACCCCTCGCAGGCCAGCCTCACGCTGCGCCGTTTCGCGGATCGCGCGCAATTGCAGTCGGCCGTCGAGGAGCGCCTGCAGCAGGTCCTGACGGGCGCGGGCGGCGACCATCCTGCGGTCATGCTGTCCGGAGGCAGCACGCCGATACCGGCGTACCTGCAACTCGCCACGCGCAAGCTCACCCCGGCGCCGGGGTTGGTGCTGCTCTTTTCCGACGACCGCTACGTGCCCTCGGATTCGGACCAGAGCAATTTTCACCAAAGCCGCGCCCTGTTCACTTCGCTCGGTGTGAGTGCCGCGCAGGTGCTGCGCATCCGCACCGAATTGCCGTTGGCGGAGGCCACGATGGACAGCGAGCGCCGGCTGGCGCAGCTGCTGACGGGGGGTCGACGGATTACCCTGGGCCTGTTGGGCCTGGGCGCGGACGGCCATACCGCGTCGCTGTTTACGGCCGCGGATCTGGCGCACGCTCAGGGTCGGCTCGCCGTCAGTGTGCATCGACCCGACGGACGCGACGCGGTCAGCGTCACGCCCACGGTATTGGAACGCGCGGATCAGCTGGTCTTTGTGGTGGCCGGGGCGGATAAGCAAAGCGCGCTCGCCGCACTCCTGCGGCGGGAGGCACAGCTCACGGCATGGCAGGCCGTGCGCGCCTGCCGGGCTGTGGAAGTGTGGGCCGATGCGGCGGCTAGCCCCGCATAGGCCACCGCGTCCAGCCCTCGGCCGTGGCACCCGGATCGTGCCAGCCGCACTCACCGTGGATGATATTGAAAGCCTCGGCTGGCCCCCAGGTGTCGGGGTCGTACGGATACACCGGCGTGGCTTCGTTCAGCACCGGATCGACGACGGCCCAGGCGGCCTCCACCTCGTCCTCGCGCGCGAACAGGGTGGAATCCCCGATGATCGCATCACCGATCAGGCGCTCATAAGGTTCCATCTCTTCCGGGCCTTTCTGATCGACGAACAGCTCAACCTCGCGGCCCACCATCCGTTCGCCGGCGAGCTTCACATGTGCGCCCAGCGCAATGGCCACATCGGGACCGACGCGGAAGCGCACATAATTGGGCTGACAGGGCGGCGCATCGCCGAATACGCGCGCCGGCGGCGCCCGCAGTTCCACGACCACTTCGGTGGCCTCCACAGGCAGGCACTTGCCGGCGCGCAGGTAGAACGGCACGCCGCTCCAGCGCCACGAATCGATGGCCAGCCGCAATGCCGCGAAGGTCTCGACCGTTGAATCCGGCGCGACTCCCGGTTCATCCCGGTAGCCCTTGAACTGGCCGCGCACCAGATCCTGTGGCGCAAGCGGCCGCATCGCCCGGAAAACCTTCACCTTCTCGTCGCGCAGCGCATCGCCGCTGGCATTGACCGGCGGCTCCATGGCCAGAAACGCCACCACCTGCAGCAGATGGTTCTGCACCACATCGCGGATCGCGCCCGCTTCGTCGTAGAACTTGCCGCGGCCCGCGACGCCGATGTTCTCTGCCATGGTGATCTGGACGCTCGCCACGTAGTTGCGGTTCCAGATGGGCTCAAGGAATGAATTCGCAAAACGGAAATACAACAGGTTCTGCACCGGCTCCTTGCCCAGGTAATGGTCGATGCGGAAAATCGAGCGCTCCTCGAAAATCCGGTGCAGCGTCTGATTCAAGGCGTGGGCGCTGGCAAGATCCCGGCCGAAGGGCTTCTCGATCACCACGCGCGCGCCCTTGTCGCAGTCCGCGGCCGCCAATTGCGTGATGACCACCGGGAACATGCTCGGCGGAATCGCCAGGTAATGCAGCGGATGCTGCGCGGTGTCCAGGAGCTTGCGCAGCTGCTGGAAAGTTTCCAGCGCGCCGTAGTCCCCGTCCACGTATTGGATCAGCGCCACGAACCGCTCGACCACGGCCGGATCGGCATCCGGCACAAACTGTTTCAAACTGTCGCGCAGCCGCTCGATCAGCTGCACGCGGGTCCAGCCCGCTTTGGCGACGCCGATCACCGGTATTTTCAGCCGCCCCCGGCGCACCAGTTGATACAGCGACGGAAAGATCTTGCGGTGGCACAGATCCCCGGTGGCGCCGAACAGCACCAGGGCATCGGCCTCTTCACGGGTGGCGACGCCCATGACTAGCCCTTGCTCTCGACGTGGCCGCCGAACCCCAGGCGCATGGCCGAGAGCACCTTGTCAGCGAACTCCGCGCGACCGCGCGACTCGAAGCGCGCATACAGCGCAGCCGTGAGCACGTGCGCCGGCACCCCCTCCTCGATGGCGGCCTCGACGGTCCAGCGGCCCTCACCGGAGTCAGAGACCCGTCCCGCGAAGCCCGACAGCGCCGGATCGCGCGCCAGCGCCTCGGCCGTCAGATCCAGCAACTGCGAGGTAATGATGCTGCCGCGGCGCCACACTTCGGCCACCTGCGCCACATCGAACGAGTACTGGTACAGGCGCGGCTGGGCGAGCGGTGCGGTTTCGGCATCCTCGCCACCCTTGTGATCCAGCCCGATGTTGGCGTGCTTGAGGATATTGAAGCCTTCCGCGTAGGCCGCCATCAGCCCGTACTCAATGCCGTTGTGGACCATTTTCACGAAGTGGCCACCGCCGTTGCCGCCGCAGTGCAGATAGCCCAGCGGCGCAGTGCCGTGCGCGGCACGCTCTGCGGCGGACGGGGGCGAGCCCCCCGGAGCCAGGGTTGCAAAAATCGGATCCAGATGCGCGATGATCTCATCCTCACCGCCAATCATCTGGCAGTAGCCGCGCTCCAGGCCCAACACACCGCCGCTGGTGCCGACATCGACAAAATGGATTTTCGACTTCGCGAGCTCGTCGGCCCGGCGGATGTCATCGTGGTAATGCGAATTGCCGCCATCGATGAGGATGTCGCCGGCGCTGAGCAGCGGCACAAGCTGTGCAATGACGCCATCGACGGCACTGGCCGGAACCATCAGCCAGATCGCGCGCGGTGCGGCCAGACTCTTGACCAGATCCGCCAGCGTACTGACGCCTTTGGCGCCATCCGCCGTGACCGCCTTGACGGCGGCGGGATCGGTGGCGAACCCCACGATCTCATGCCCACTGCGCAACAGGCGTTTCACCATATTGGCGCCCATGCGCCCCAGACCGATCATTCCCAGTTGCATGTGAAACTCCCTCTAATTGGGTACGCGGCGGATTTGCGCGCCGATGCCGGCGAGCTTCTCCTCGATGGTCTCGTAGCCGCGGTCGATGTGATAGATGCGCTCAATTTCGGTGCGCCCCTCGGCGACCAGGCCGGCGAGCACGAGGCTCGCCGAAGCGCGCAGATCGGTGGCCATCACCGGCGCTGCGGTCAAGCGTTCGACACCGCGGATGATGGCGGTGTTCCCCTCGAGACGGATCTCCGCCCCCAGCCGCCGCATCTCCAGCATGTGCATGAAACGATTCTCGAAAATGGTCTCGATGATGGTACCGACGCCCACCGCCACGGTATTGAGTGCCGCGAACTGGGCCTGCATGTCCGTCGGGAATGCCGGGTAAGGGGCCGTGCGCACATCGACAGCGCGTGGCCGGCGACCGCGCATGTCCACCTCGATCCAGTTGTCACCGATGGTCACGGTCGCACCGGCTTCGCGCAGTTTGGCGGTGACAGCATCCAGATGCTCCGGCCGGGTATGCTTGATGCGCACGTGGCCGCGGGTGATGGCCCCCGCCACCAGGTAGGTGCCGCTCTCGATGCGGTCGGGCAGCACCTCGTAGGTGGTACCGTGCAGCTTGGTCACGCCCTGGATCACGATCTTGTCGGTGCCCGCGCCCTTGATCTTCGCACCCATGGCGATCAGGAAGTTGGCCAGATCCACCACCTCTGGCTCGCGCGCCGCGTTTTCCAGGACCGTCTCGCCATCGGCGAGCGTCGCCGCCATCATCAGGTTCTCGGTGCCGGTCACCGTTACCGCATCGAGCACCAGGCGGGCGCCCTTCAGGCGCCCGGCCCGGGCGCGGATGTAGCCGCCCTCGATCTGGATCTCGGCGCCCATGGCCTGAAGGCCGGCCACATGAATGTTCACCGGCCGGGCGCCAATGGCGCAGCCACCGGGCAGGGACACATCCGCGCGACCGTAGCGGGCCACCAGCGGACCCAGCACCAGAATCGAGGCGCGCATGGTCTTCACCAGGTCGTACGGCGCGAAGCACTCCTTCAGGGTTGAGGCGTCGACCTCGATCCGCAGCCCCTCGGCGATGGTCACACTGACACCCATTCGCCCGAGCAGTTCGATGGTCGTGGTCACATCCTTCAGATGCGGCACGTTGCAGATGGTTACCGGCTCGGAGGCCAAAAGACCCGCAGCCAGTATCGGCAGGGTCGCATTCTTGGCGCCGGAGATGCGCACTTCGCCCTCGAGCGGCACACCGCCCGTAATCTGTAATTTGTCCATGGGCCCTTAAGACTCGCGAGCCGACCACTCATCGGGTGTGAAGGCTTCAATCGACAATGCGTGGATCTCTCGGCCCACCAGCTCACCGAGCGTGGCATAGACCAGCTGGTGGCGCGCAATGCCGCGTTTGCCGGCAAAAGCCTGCGCCACGATTCTGGCGGAAAAGTGGGTGTTGTCGGGTGACTGGACGCGCACCTGTGCGCCCGGCAGTCCGGCGCGGATCAGTTCAGCAACTTTCTCGGGGTTCACACACCCATGGTAGCAAATGCCCGACTAAAGGCCTCAAGGCGAGCGGCACCGGCGCCGTTGTCGGGGTATTCTTGCCGCGGAGAACCCTTCATGACTGCCGCAACCGCTGCCCGATTTGTCGAAGATGCCACGCTGCTCAGTGCCGCGCGCCGCGCGCTGGCCATCGAGGCGCGGGCCGTGGAGGCACTGGGCGGGCGCCTGGGACCGGAATTCGTGGCCGCATGCCGGCTGTGCCTGGCCTGCACTGGCCGGGTGATCGTGACCGGCATCGGCAAGTCCGGCCACGTCGGCCGCAAGGTCGCCGCCACGTTGGCGAGCACCGGAACTCCCGGATTCTTTCTGCATGCTGCCGAGGCCAGCCACGGGGATCTGGGCATGATCACCGCCAGCGACGTGGTGCTCGCGCTGTCGAATTCGGGGGAAAGTCCCGAACTGGTGTTCCTGCTGCCACATCTGAAGCGCCTGGCCACCCCGCTCATCACCCTGACCGGCAATCTCGCCTCGACGCTGGCCCGCAATGCCACGGTCGCCTTGGATGTGACCGTGCCGGAGGAGGCCTGTCCGCTCAACCTCGCGCCCACCGCCAGTACCACCGCCATGCTGGCCATGGGCGATGCGCTGGCCGTCACGCTGCTCGAAGCCCGCGGCTTCACGGCCACCGATTTCGCCCGCTCGCATCCGGGCGGGACGTTGGGGCGGCGGCTGTTTGTGCGGGTCGAGGACATCATGCGCCGCGGCGCGGACCTGCCGCGAATTGCCCCCACCGCGACCCTCGCGCAGGGGCTCCTGGAGATGTCGCGCAAGGGCCTGGGGATGACCGTCGTCGTGGATGCCGCGGATGTCGTTCTCGGGGTCTTCACCGATGGCGACCTGCGCCGGCTGCTCGACCGGCAGGTCGACGTGCACGCCGTGCGCATGCAGGACGTCATGACCACCCAGTGTCGCACCATCGGCCCGCATGAACTCGCCGCCGAAGGCGTGCATCTGATGGATCAACACCGCATCACGGTGCTGCCGGTGACCGTCGATGGGCGCCTGCTGGGCGCCTTCAATGTGCACGACCTGCTGCGCGCAGGCGTGATGTAGGAGAGATTTCTGCCACGTCGGAAATCAATCCCGGCCGCTATTCGCCTGCTGATTCTGGATGTCGATGGCGTGCTCACCGATGGGCGTGTGTATTACGGGGCGCGCGGCGAGCAGCTGCAGTGCTTCAACATCAAGGATGGCCACGGGCTGAAGAGCCTGGCGCGCGCCGGCGTCGCCATCGCCATCATCTCGGGGCGTCGCTCCGCTGCCGTGACGCGCCGCTGTCGGGACCTCGGCATTCGCCATGTCGTGCAGGGTAGCGGCGATAAGGTCCGCGACTTTCGCGCGCTGGCGGCGAAGCTTGCGGTGACCGCCGCGCAGTGCGCCTATATCGGTGATGACTCACCGGATGTTGCGCTGCTGCGCGAGGTCGGGCTGGCATTTGCCGTGGCCGACGCGCACCCGAGCGCCCGCGCCGCCGCACACTATGTGACCCGTCTGGCCGGCGGCTGCGGCGCGGTGCGCGAGGTCTGCGACCGGCTGCTGGCGGCCCATCCGCCGCATCACGGATCAGGACATTGATTTATCGCCTGCTCATTCTGTTCGCACTGGTGCTCGCCGGGGTCGCCGTGTGGTTGACGCTGGCGCCGCGCCAGACCGGGCCCACCGTGACCCAGCCCAGCCACTCATCCGGACCCGATCAGGGCTATGCGGCCACCGATGCATCGGTCGTCGAAACCGGCGCCGATGGCCTGCCCATGTACACGCTGCAGGCGCGACAGGTAGACCAGGATCCTGCGAGCGACGTCATTACGCTCACCAACGTGCACATGACCTTCGACGATACATCGGGCGGCCACTGGCAGGCTCGATCCGACCAGGCCACCGCGATGCAGGATTCAGACAAGATCGATCTGACTGGCAACGTCGTGGTATCTGGAACTTTTTCGGGCAATGATCAGCCGGTACGCATTCTTACCGACATCCTGCACGTTGATACACAAACGCCCATCATCCGCACGCGCTCGGCGGTCACGCTCAGATGGGCCGGCCTGGTGGTGCAGGCACGCGGCCTGCTGGTCAATGTCAAAGCGCATACCGTCAAACTCGAAGCAGGCGTCCATGGCCAATTTGTTCCTTGAACGCCTCGCGGCGGCAGTCGCAGTCGTGGCCCTGCAGAGCGGCGCCGCGGGGCGCATCACCGGGACCATCGATACGGGTCCGGGCCGGATGCCCATCAATTATGAATGTGACAGAACCGAAGTCGATTACCTCGCGCATCAGATGCACTTGCAAGGCAAAGTGAAAATTGCACAAGGAGACATCAGCGTTGCGGCTGACGAGGCCGATGCCAAGGCAACCAGCCAGGACTTCAAGACCTCCCATTGGGTGTTCAGCGGCAGCGTCCATGTTCGCGCCGAGAGTCAGGGCGACCTGCATGCCGACCGCGCAACGGTCGAAATCGCCAATGGCGCCCTGGCGAGCGCCTCGGTCAGCGGTTCACCGGCGCAGTTCCAACAGACTCGCGCCAGTTCGGACCGGCTGGTGAAGGGGCACGCCGCCACCATCTACTACGACGTAGCCGCGGCGACCGTCAAACTTGCCGGCGACGCTGCCGACGATGCGTGGCTGAGCGAGGATAAGACCGAGAATGTCATGCACAGTCCATCCATCACTTACAACGTGCGCGACAAGCGTATCGAGAGCGATGCAGGCAGCAGCGCCGGTGGCCGCGTGCGCATGACCATCACGCCCAAGCCCGGCTCGGGTCCCGGGAAAAAACCGTGACTGAGATCCTGCTGAGCGCGAGTCACCTGGCCAAGAGCTATCGTTCCCGCAAAGTCGTCCAGGACCTCTCGCTGGAAGTGCGCGCCGGCGAGATCGTGGGACTCCTGGGCCCCAACGGCGCCGGCAAGACCACCGCTTTCTACATGATCGTGGGCCTGGTGCCCTGCGACGCCGGGCGCATCACCCTGGGCGGCCAGGACCTGACGTTCGCCCCCGTGCATCGGCGCGCCCGGGCGGGGCTCGGTTACCTGCCGCAGGAGCCGTCGGTGTTCCGCAAACTCTCAGTGGAAAACAACGTCATGGCCATCCTCGAAACGCGCGGGGACCTGACGCAGGAAGCCCGCGAGGAGCGCCTGGAGGAGCTGCTGGAGGACTTCCGCATCGGCCACGTACGCAACAGCCTCGGGTTGTCACTCTCCGGTGGCGAGCGGCGCCGGGTGGAGATCGCGCGGGCCTTGGCGGCCAATCCCCGGTTCATCCTGTTGGATGAGCCCTTTGCGGGCGTCGACCCGATTTCGGTCCTGGACATCCAGCGCATCATCCGCGATCTCACCGCGCGCGGGATCGGGGTGCTGATCACTGACCACAACGTCCGGGAAACCCTCGGAATCGTGGCCCGGGCGTACATCGTCAACCAGGGAACGGTGATAGCGTCGGGAAGTGCAGAAGAAATCCTTGCAAACCCTCAAGTCCGTGAGGTGTACTTAGGGCAATCGTTCCGGTTATAGCGCCACCTGCTGGTCTATAACTGATGTCTTTTCAAGACCTTACAAAGGGTCCAGTGCCCATAGTGCAAGAAACATGCTGAAACCGACCCTGCAACTGCGTATGGGTCAGCAGCTGACCATGACGCCGCAGTTGCAGCAGGCCATCCGCCTCCTTCAAATGCCGGCGCTCGAGCTGCAGGCCCATATCCGGGAACTGCTCGAGAGCAACGTCATGCTGGAGCCGGTCGAGGATGCCGACACCACCAGCGGCTTCGAGGCGGTCGAGCCAGCCATGCCCGAGCCCGAGGTCACGCAGGCTGCCGCCGCCGACCAGGAACCACAGGTCGAAGTGGTCGACGATCACTGGGGCGAGCAAAGCGTCGGACCTGCGGATAATTCCTGGAACGGCGAAGACGATGATCGCCAGCAGGAGTTTGCCGATGCTTCGGGCCAGACGGTCCAGGAGCATCTGCTGTGGCAGTTGGAGATGGCGCATCTGCCTGCCCGCTCCCTCGGCATCGCCAGTGCCATCGTCGATGCCATCAACGACGATGGCTACCTGATGGAGCCGCTGGAGGAGATTGCCAACACCCTGCGGCCGGAAATCCAGGCTGAAGTCGCCGAGATCGAAGAGATGCTGCAGCGGGTGCAGCAACTGGACCCGCCCGGCGTCGGGGCGCGCTCCGTCAGTGAGTGCATCGAGCTGCAGCTGCGGCTGCTGGCCGCCGATACCCCAGGGCTCACGACCGCGATCGCCATCGCACGCAGTCATTTGGAGCTCGTAGCGGGGCGCGAGATGTCGCTGTTGCGCCGTGAACTCAAGGCGACCGACGAGGAGATCGCCTGCGCCCTGCTGCTGGTGCGCGCCTGCCATCCGCGTCCCGGGGCAACCATCAGCGGAGGCTCGGCTGAATATGTCGTGCCGGACGTGTTTGTGCGCCGTACCGACCATGGCGGCTGGTCGGTGGAGATCAATGCGGCTACCCTGCCAAGGGTGCGCCTCAATCACGGTTACGCCAGCCTCATCGGCCGCAGCGCCAGCCACGCCAGCATGCGTGCGCAGCTGCAGGAGGCGCGTTGGCTGCTCAAGAGCCTGGAGATCCGCAGCGAGACCCTGATCAAGGTGTCGCGCTCGATCGTCGAGCGCCAGACGGCCTTCCTCGAGGAGGGCGACGAACACATGCGACCGATGATACTCAAGGACATCGCCGAGGCCGTGGACATGCACGAGTCCACCATCTCGCGGGTCACTTCGGGCAAGTACATGCATACCCCGCGCGGCGTATTCGAGCTGCGCTATTTTTTCTCCAGCCAGGTCGAGGGTGCCGACGGCTCCGGCACCTCCTCCACGGCCATCCGCGCCAAGATCCGCAAGCTCGTCAAGGATGAGTCGGCCGACAATCCGCTAAGCGATGGAAGAATTGCCGAGTTGCTCTCAGGTGAAGGAATTCCGGTCGCCCGCCGCACCGTGGCCAAGTACCGTGAAGGCATGGGCATCGCGCCATCCAATGAGCGCCGCAGAACAGGTTCCAGATAATGTAAACACGTCACCAAAGAGGAGACGTCCAATGAGGCTAAACGTCAAGGGTCACCACATCGAGATTACGGCTGCACTGCAAAGCTATGTGGAGAAGAAACTGGTACGAATCGTCCGCCATTTCGATCAGGTGATCGATGTCCATTGCGTCCTGACCGTGGAGAAACTCGATCAAAAAGCTGAGGCAACGCTGCATGTGAGCGGCAGCGATATTCATGCCGATGCGTCGGACCCCAACATGTATGCCGCGATCGATGCGCTCAGCGACAAACTCGACCGGCTGGTCACCAAGCACAAGGAGAAACGCGGCGACCATCGCGCCAGCGAAGGTCGCGAGGCCCGCCTCTGACCCCGCCGTGCGCCCGGGGCCGCCCGGGCGCACTTGCGCCGCTGGGGCCGCGAAGCTAGTGTCGCGACGTGCGCATCATCGTTATCAGCGGAATGTCGGGCGCGGGCAAGAGCATTGCCCTGCACATGCTCGAGGACCTCGGGTATTACTGCATCGACAACATGCCCGCGGCGCTGCTCAAGCCCTTCATCGCGCACACCGTGCGCAGCGCCGAGACCAGCTATCAGCACACCGCCATCGGGCTTGATGCGCGCAACACCCGACAGGAGGTGGCGACGGTTCCGGGACTCCTCGACGAACTGAAGCGCAGCGGCATCCACTGTGAGCTGGTGTACCTGCTGGCGAGCGATGAGGAGTTGCTGCGCCGTTACGCCGAAACGCGCCGCAAGCATCCCTTGAGTTCCGAGCAGCGCGGGCTGCCCGAGGCAATCCAGCTGGAACGCGAGCTGCTCGAGCCCATCGCCAATGCCGCCGACCGCATCATCGATACCTCGCGCCTGGGTCTGCACGATCTGCGCCACCTCGTGCACCGCACCGTGGGTCACGAGGCCGACGGCCCGCTCATGATCACCTTTGAGTCGTTCGGCTTCAAACGCGGCATCCCCGGGGATGCGGACTTCGTATTCGATGCGCGCACGCTCCCCAATCCCTACTGGGAGCCCACGCTGCGACACCTCACCGGCCGCGATCCCGCGGTGATCGAGTTTCTGGCCAGCCACGATGCCGTGCAGCGCCTGATCGATGACATCGAGCGCTTCATCTCCGGGCGCATTGCCGAATACCAGGCGACCAGCCGCGGTTATCTCACCGTCGCCGTCGGCTGCACCGGTGGCCGCCATCGCTCGGTGTACGTGGTGGAACAGCTGCTCACGCGCTTCACGTCACGCTTTCCGCAGGCCATCGCCCGTCACAACGGGTTGCCCGCCACTCAGTAGGAACGTCCGACCAGCACGTATTCGCGCGCGGCCTCACCGCTGAAGGCGCAGCGCTGGTCGGTGATCGGCGCCTGGTCCAGGGGCGCATTGCGCACCGTGAGCTTCAAGCTCTTCAACTGCTGCTCCACCTTTGCCAATGCCTCACCCTCCGGGCGCGCCCAGGCGAGCCGCACCCAGCCGCGGAAATCCTCCTCGGCGGATCTGAAGTACTCGGTCAGTGCCGCAAAACTTGCGATGTCGGTGCGGATATTGGCCACTAGGCGCTGCTTGGCAGACTCATGCAGCGCGCTGTGGATGCTGCCCAAGAGCGCACTCACCTCGGCGACGAACTGCTGCCGCGGCACGGCCTGCGACTGGATCTTCTCGCCACTGCGCAGCTGGTCGCGGCGGATATAGGTGACATTGCCGGAGGCGACATCGCGCGCACCGATATCGCAGATCAGCGGCACGCCGCGCTTGATCCAGGTCCAGCGCTTATCGATGGCACGGCCGGGCTTGCGATCCACCAGCGCGCGCACCGGTTCACCGAAGGCCTGGGCGCGATTCAGCTCGGTCGCAAGCGCCTCGCAGAACTCCAGCACACCGGCATCTTCGGGCTTGTCGCGCAGCATCGGAATCAGCACGATCTGCCGTGGCGCGACGATGGGCGGCAGGCGCAGGCCATCATCATCGCCATGCGTCATCACCACACCGCCCACCAGACGGGTCGAGACCCCCCAGCTGGTCGTATGCGCGAAGGCGAGGTCGCCCGCCTCGGTCTGATAACGGATGTTCTGCGCCTCGGCGAAATTCGTGCCCAGGTAGTGCGCGGTGCCGGCCTGCAGCGCCTTGCCATCCTGCATCATCGCTTCGATCGAGTAGGTGTTGTCCGCCCCCGGAAAGCGCTCGTGCGCGGGCTTTTCGCCCGCCACCACCGGCATCGCCAGTACATCCTCCGCGAAGCTGCGGTACACCTCCAGCATCCGGGCGGTCTCCTCGCGTGCGTCCTGGGCGGTCGCATGCGCCGTGTGCCCTTCCTGCCAGAGAAATTCGGACGTGCGCAGGAACAGGCGTGGCCGCATCTCCCAGCGCACGACATTGGCCCACTGGTTGAGCAGCAGCGGCAGATCCCGATGCGAGCGTATCCAGCGATGGAAGGCCGCGCCGATGACGGTCTCCGAGGTCGGCCGCACGATCAGCGGCTCCTCGAGCTTCGCATCCGGATCGGGCTGCAGCACGCCATCGATCATCTTCAGGCGGTGATGCGTGACCACCGCCATCTCCTTGGCGAAGCCCTCCACGTGTTCGGCCTCGCGGGCGATGTAGCTCAACGGGATGAACAGCGGGAAGTAGCAGTTCTCGTGTCCGGTTTCGCGGAAGCGCCGGTCCAGGATCTCCTGCATCCGCTGCCACACGCCGTAGCCCCACGGCCGGATGATCATGCAGCCGCGCACGCCCGACTCCTCGGCGAGGTCGGCCTGATCCACTACTGCCTGATACCAGGCGGAAAAATCACCCGCGCGGGTGACGGCAAGCGCGTGTTGCATGAGATTCCTAAGGGTGGCGTCCGGACCCTATCTTACGTGACCTGCACGCGCGATGAGACGATGGCCGGCTGCACGATCGGCTCCCCGTTCATGAAGTCCAGAATGGTCGCGCCCGCCTGCATGGCGTCCCGGTAGCCCAATGAGATCAGCTCCCGGGTAAAACAGGCCTCGAACATCAGGTAGCTAGCCAGCTGGCTGCTGCCGGCATCCTTGGCGCCCATCACGTGCAGCAGCGTGCGCAGGCCGCGCGGCATCTCTTTGACGTGGCGTGCCGCAATCACCCGCGGATCGACACTGGGAGCGAGCATCAGTGTGTCCACGTGCCGCAGCACACGGGTATGCAGCTCGGCCCCGGGCGGCAAGTGATCGACCAGCTGGTTGAACCGGTCGGTCTGCTCGACATCCGCGTAGACCTGGTCGGTGAACAGCGTGTCCAGCATGAAGCCGAAGATCTGGCCCGGCGAGGGCACCGGTTCCACCCCGTTCTCCGGCGTGACGCCCGCCTCACGGCGGGCCCGCACACCGATGATCAGCAAGCGATCCGCGCCCAGATGAATCGCGGGACTTAAGGGGTTCAACTGCCTCATGGAGCCATCGCCGAAGAACGTATCCCCCAGCTTCACGGGCGGAAACAGTACCGGGATGGCGGCGCTCGCCATGAGGTGATCGAGCGTCAGCGCCTCGCGCCGCCCGGCCCGCTGGGTGCGGGCCCAGTTGTTGATTTTCGGGATGCCGTCAAAGAACGCGATGGACTGGCCCGTCTGATAACAGGTGCTGCTGAGCGCGAGCCCCCGCAGGTGCCCACGCTCGATGCTGGTGCGCACACCGGACCAGTCGATTCGGGAAATCAACAGCTCCCGCAGCGGCGAGTTGTCCAGCAACGAGTGCGGCGTAGTCGCCACGACACCGCCGGACAACAGCGCCGCGGTCCAACGCGCGCCCGCGAGCAGCATATGGTAGGTGTCGACCTTGAACACCTGCGACACGCGGAAGTTCGACCACACCTCCGCCAGCCCCGCCACCGCCGCGCGCCAATGAGAGGCCTGCGAGGCGAGCACGCTGGCGGAAACCGCCCCCGCCGAGGTTCCGGCAATGACGGGAAACGGATTGCGATTGCGCGGCATCAGCTCGCTCAGGGCCTGCAACACGCCCACCTGATACGCGGCGCGCGCACCACCGCCGGTCAGGACCAGCCCGACGACTGGCCGCGCGCGCATCAGGTAAGGATGACCTTGAGGATCTGCATGGAGTTGGTACCGCCCTGGACGCCCGAGAGCTCGCCCTTGGTGACAATCACCAGGTCTCCCTGCCGCACCAGGTCCAACTCCAGCAGGCGCGCGAAGATGGCGTTGTAGAGTGCCTCAACGGTGTTGCAGCCCACGACATCGAACATCACCGGAAAGACGCCGCGGTACATGGCCACACGCCGCGCGGTGGTCTCGTTGCGCGAGAACGCATAGATGGGGATGTCGGAACGCAGGCGCGACATCCACAACGTCGTCGCACCGGTTTCGGTGAGTGCCACGATGGCCTTCACATCCATATGATTGGCCGCGTACATGACGGCCATGGCGATGGCTTCCTCGGTGCCCTGGAACATGCTGGTGTCATCGCGCTGGCGCGGCCGGGCATGGCCGAACTGGTATTTCTCGGCGCCGCGGATCACATCCGCCATCGCCTCCACCGCCTTGAGCGGATAGCGGCCCGTGGCCGTTTCGGCCGACAGCATGACGGCATCGGTGCCGTCCATCACGGCGTTGGCCACATCGGAGACTTCGGCGCGGGTCGGCAGCGGATTCTGGATCATCGATTCCATCATCTGCGTGGCCGTGATCACCACGCGGTTCAAGGCGCGCGAGCGGTGGATGATGGTCTTCTGCAGACTGGTCACCTCCGCATAGCCCATTTCCACGCCCAGATCGCCGCGCGCCACCATGACCACATCGGAGGCCTCGATGATACTGTCCAGATTGGTGATGGCCTCGTGGCGCTCGATCTTGGCGACGATGCGCGCATCGCCCCCCGCCTCGCGCACCAGGCGCCGCGCAAGCTTGATGTCGGCCGCGTCACGGGCGAACGAAACGGCCACGTAGTCGACCTTCTCCTCGGCGGCAAAGCGGATGTCGTCGCGATCCTTGTCGGACAGCGCCGGGGCGGAAATGCCGCCGCCCTGGCGATTCAGCCCCTTGCGATCCGACAGCGTGCCGCCGACCTTGACCCGTGTCTCGATGCGCGTGCCCTCGACGCTGATCACATCGAGCACGATCTGGCCGTCCGAGAGCAGGAGCACGTCCCCGCTCACCACATCGTGCGGCAGATTCTTGTAGGCGGTGCCCACCACGCTGATGTCGCCGCCCTTCGGGTCCAGCGCCGTGTCGAGCGCAAAATCTGCGCCCTCCTCGAGCTGTATGGGCCCATTCGCAAAACATTCAATCCGGATTTTCGGACCAGACAGGTCGAGCAGCAGGGCCACCGATTCCTTGGCCTGCGCCGCCGCGGCACGCACCAGGTCCAGGCGCCGTTTCAGATCGGCGCGAGTGCCGTGCGAGGCATTCAGTCGCACCACACTGAGGCCCGCTTTCATCATGTCGATGAGGACCTTCGGATCATCGGTCGCCGGTCCGGCGGTGGCGACAATCTTGGTGCGTTTCAGGTTTTTGACCGCGACCGCAGGACCTTGTGGGCTTTTAATGCCGATCATGAGCGCTCTTCCAGAATGGCGACTGCCGGCAGAGTCTTGCCCTCGACAAACTCGAGGAAGGCCCCGCCGCCGGTGGAGATATAGGAGATTCCCTTTTCCACATCATACTTCTCGATGGCCGCGAGCGTATCGCCGCCGCCGGCAAGAGAGAAGGCCTTGCTGTCCGCGATGGCGTGCGCCAGCGTCCGGGTACCCGCGCCGAACTGGTCGAACTCGAAAACCCCCACCGGCCCGTTCCAGAGGATCGTGCCGGCGCGCTGCAGCTGCGCGGCCAGCTGCCGCGCCGTATCCGGACCGATGTCCAGGATCAGCTCATCCGGGCGCACATCGCCGACGGCGCGCACCTGGGCCTTGGCGCTCGCCGCAAATTCGGTCGCGACGACCACATCGGTGGGCAGCGGGATCGCCGCGCCGCGCGCCCGCGCTTGGGCGAGCAGCTTGCGCGCCGTATCGAGCATATTCGCCTCATGCAGCGACTTGCCCACGGCGACGCCGGTGGCCGCGAGGAAGGTATTGGCGATACCCCCGCCGACAATCAGTTGGTCGACTTTGGCGAGCAGCGCCTCCAGCACGTCAAGCTTGGTGGACACTTTGGACCCCGCCACGATGGCGACCAGCGGCCGCGCCGGCTTCTCCAGCGCCTTCTCGAGCGCTTCGAGTTCGCCTGCCAGCAGCGGGCCGGCACAGGCCAGCGGCGCAAAGCGCGCGACACCGTGCGTGCTCGCCTCGGCGCGGTGGGCGGTACCGAAGGCGTCCATCACGAACACATCGCACAGCGCGGCCATCGCGCGCGCGAGCTGCTCCTCGTCCTTCTTCTCGCCCTTGTTGAAGCGCACGTTCTCGCACAGCACCAGCTGCCCGGGCTCGCAGTCCACGCCCGCAAGCCAGTCCTTGCGCAGCTCCACCGGTTTGCCCAACAGCTCCGCCAGCCGCTTTGCCACCGGGGCGAGCGAGAACTGTTCGTCGTAGACGCCCTCCTGCGGGCGACCCAGATGCGACATCACGAAGACCTTCGCGCCGGCGGCCATTGCCTGACGCAGCGTCGGCAGAGCCGCACGGATGCGGGCATCGCTGCTCACCACGCCGTTGACGACCGGCACGTTCAGATCCTCTCGGATCAGGACCCGCTTGCCGGCAAGCGCCACGTCCGCCATGCGCCGAATTTTCATCAGCCGGCTTTCGACCAGGCGACGGTGGTATCGAGCATGCGATTGGAGAAGCCCCACTCGTTGTCGTACCAGGAGCAGACCTTCACGAGAGTGCCACCGACCACCTTGGTGAGCGTGCCATCGAACGTCGAGGAATGTGCGTCATGATTGAAATCAACTGACACCAGTGGCGCCTCGTTGTAGGCCAGGACGCCCTTGAGATCGCCCGCGGCTGCCGCCGCCTTCATCAGGCCGTTGATTTCCTCGACCGAGGTGGCGCGCGCCGCGATAAAGCTCAGATCCACCAGTGACACATTGATGGTCGGCACGCGCACCGCGAAGCCATCGAGCTTGCCATTCAGTTCCGGCAGCACCAGACCGACCGCTGCGGCAGCGCCGGTCTTGGTCGGGATCTGCGACATGGTGGCGGAGCGCGCGCGGCGCAGATCGCTGTGGTACACGTCCGTCAGCACCTGGTCATTGGTGTACGAGTGAATCGTCGTCATCACGCCCGCGACCAGGCCGATATTGCGGTGAATGACCTGCGCCACCGGCGCCAGGCAATTGGTGGTGCAGGAGGCGTTGGAGACGACGGTGTGACTGGCCTTCAGCACCTGGTGATTGACGCCGAAGACCACGGTGGCATCGACGTCCTTATCACCGGGCGCGGAAATCAATACACGGCGTGCGCCGCCGTGAAGATGCGCACCGGCCTTGGCCTTGCTGGTGAAGAGTCCCGTGCACTCCAGCACGGTGTCCACCCCCAGCTCATTCCAGGGAAGCTTGGCAGGATCACGTTGCGCGAGCACGCGGATGCGATCGCCATTCACCACCATCGAGTCGCCGTCGACGCTGACCTTCCCCGGGAATCTGCCGTGCGCGGTGTCATAGCGGGTCAGGTGCGCATTGGTGTTCGCATCACCCAGATCGTTGATGGCCACGATCTGAATTTCGTTGGTGCGTCCGGATTCATACAGCGCGCGCAGCACGTTACGTCCGATGCGGCCATAACCGTTGATGCCCACCTTGATCGCCATGTCGAATAGTCCTCGTTACTTATCAGCGTGTTAGCACATGTTGCCGCACCGGCGGGGGTGCATTCTCCCCCAGATACGGCAGGGGCGGCAATCAAACATATCTTGCGCCGACCCTGCCGCACGTCCCATTTTCGCAGGTCACACCCATGACACAGTTCACCGGCCCGCGAGGGCTGCTCTGCTACGATGCAAAGGCCTGTAATTCAGCCGCGAATTCGCCTCATGATGCCCCTTCGCCTGTTGCACTTTACCGACTTGCATCTGGCCGCAGACGAAGCGGCGGTGCTGCGCGGTATCCAGCCCCTGGCGAGCTTGCGGCAGACCCTGGCGCAGGCCTTGGCCCACACTCGGGCGCACGCGTGGGCGCCGGATGCCATCGTAGTCACCGGCGATGTGGTGCATGACGACCCGCGCGGTTATGAGCTGTTTCGCCGGGAGTTCGCCGACCTCGGCGTCCCGGTGTGCTGCATTCCCGGCAACCACGACGACGCCGCAGCCTTGTCGCGCCACCTGACCCAGCCGCCCTTCATCACTCACGGCACCCTGGACCTGCGCGGCTGGCGTGTGGTGCTGCTCGACACAAGCGTGCCGGGGGAGGACGGCGGGCACCTGGCGCCGGCACAGCTGCAGCTACTGGATCGCGCCCTCGCCACGGCCACGACGCCGGTGCTGGTGTGCCTGCACCACCATCCGGTGCCGATGTCGAGCGACTGGCTGGACCGGATCGGCTTGGGCAATGCCCAAGCGTTCTGGTCCATCATCGACGCGTACCGCTGCGTGCGCGGCGTTCTGTGGGGCCACGTTCACCAGTCATTCGATGGGTTGCGGCGCGGCGTACGACTGCTCGCGACACCCTCCACATGCGCGCAATTCCTGCCGCATGCGCACGAGTTTGCGATCGATTCGCAGCCGCCGGCCTTTCGCACGCTGGAATTGCAACCGGACGGCAGCCTCATTACGGATCTTTACTGGGTGGACGCATGCGGCACTGGTTCCTTGCACTCTGCCTCCTCGGCAGCCTGAGCGCGCGGGCGCAGAGCCCCGTGTGGGCGCTGCACGGCGCGCACAACACGGTGTATCTGGCCGAGTCGGTGCATCTGCTCAAGCCCGGCGACAGCGCGCTGCCGCCCGCGCTCACGCGCGCCTACGATGACTCAACCCAATTGGTCATGGAGATGGACCTGGCGAAGCTCGACACCGACAGCGTGTCGGCATGGATGCTGGAACACGGCCGCTATCCGGACGGGCAATCGATGACGCAGGCGCTCGGCCCACAGCGCTATGCGCGCGTGGCCGCGCAGGCCGCCGCGCTCGGCCTGCCGCTCGAGCAGCTGGCGGTACTGCGCCCGTGGGTGGTGGCGCTGACGCTCACTGATCTCATGTACCTGAAGATGGGCTATGACTCGCAGTCCGGCGTGGAGGAGCAGCTGATCGCCCGTACTCAACAGGACGGTCGTGCCACGGCGGGGCTTGAAACGCTGGATGAGGAGCTCGGCCAGCTGGATCACATGTCCGAGGAGGACCAGGCGCGCTTTCTGGAATTGACCCTGGATGATCTGAAGGACACCGAAAGCGACACGGACCAGATGCTGAAGGCCTGGCGCGCTGGGGATAACGCGCAGCTGGCAGGGCAGTTGTCGGACGCCTATAACCAGTTCCCGGAGCTCTACCGCGTACTGGTGAGCGAGCGCAATCAGCGCTGGCTGCCGCAGATCAAGGCCTACCTGGGTGCGGATCACAATGTGCTGATCGTGGTCGGCGCCTTGCATGTGGTTGGTAAGGGCGGCCTGCTCGATCTGCTGCGCGGCGCGGGCGTCACGGCCACGCCGGTGATGGCGGCTGGCACAGCGGGCGCCGCTCAGGCGCCGAGCAGCTCGCGCCACTGAGCCGTTACGGCGGCCAAGGCAAAGCGCGGATCCGGCCCGACGACGGGGCGCGCGCCACTGCGCCATTCGCGCACGCGCTCGACATAGGCATCGAAAAGTCCGAGGCTCCCGGCCAGATGTGCCGGCAGTCCGCGCCAGCGCGACGGCAGAGCGCCGGCGATCCCCTCATAACAGCGGTAGGTGGTCCGTATCGGCAGCAACTCGCGCCGATCGCCCACCACTTCAGCGGCCGCGCCAAAATCATGCGTGAGTACCGGCGTACCGAGTGCGTGCGACTCGGCGTACACCAGGCCGAAAGTTTCCGGTATCCGGAAGTTGGGATGGAAGGTGCACAGCGACCGACGCACCTGAGCGTGCATCATGGCCTGCGGTTGCGGCCCGAGGAATTCCACGCCGCGCGGCGCAGCGAGCGCATCGGCCTTATAACCGGGATTGCCCACCACCAGGCGCAGGTCCGGCATCGCCCGCCGCAGCGCCCCAAAGGCATCCAGCGCATAGGACAGGCCCTTGTTGGGCGATGAAAAGAACACCAGTTGGCCAGCATCGATGGGACTGCCATCGGGCTGCAGCGTCTCATCCAGCGGGTTGTAGCGCGTGCACACGGCGAGCCCGTCGATGCCCGCCCACCGCAAGGTATCCAGTACGTCACGACGATGTGTGTCCGACACACAAATGATGGAGACCCGCGCGCTGCGCAGTAGGTCGGCCTGGTATCGCAAGCGGCGCCCGCGCTTGGAACCGGGTCGCAACTTGTCGTGCAGCCACAGGTGCAGACGGGCACCCGGGAACAGCTCCCGCGCCTGGACCAGGGCCCGCGAATCGCGGATCACCACGACGTGCTCGATCCCCTCCATGCGCTGCACGGGCAGGTAGCGCTCCCAGGCGCTGGTGCGATTGTGTTGCACCACCCAGGCCCCCAAGGCGTCGGCAATCCGGATCACGCTGGCCTCCGTGCCGGGCATCGCACGCTCGCGCAAGGCGCGGGTGTCATAGGGCGACGGACAGGCGGGATCAAAGAAGACCAGCCGGCTCATTGCTGATTGTCGGGCAGGGGTCCGCTGCGTAACATCCGGATATTGTCTGCCCAGGCTACGGAGTGTTGATTGTGGATGAGACTCGCGTGGCAATTTCGGCGTGCATCATCACCCTGAATGAGGCCGATCGGATCGAGCGCTGCATCGCGGCCGTGGGGTTCTGCGCCGAGATCATCGTAGTCGACTCACACTCCACCGACAATACCCGGGAGCTGGCCGCAGCGTTGGGCGCCACGGTGATCGAGCGCGACTGGCCGGGCTACCGATCCCAGAAGCAATTTGCGACCGATTCGGCGTCGCACGAGTGGGTCCTGTGTGTGGATGCGGACGAGATCGTCACTCCTGAATTGCAGCGCGAAATCCGCGCAGTCGCGGCCTCGGGATTTGCCGGCGCACGCGGTTTCTCCGTACCCAGGCTGACTGCGTACTGCGGCGGCTTTCTGCGTCATGGCAGTGCCTGGCCGGACCGCAAGATCCGTCTGTACCACAAATCCGCGGCGCGCTGGGTGGGCTTCGAGGTTCACGAGAAGGTCGCCATCGACGGGCCCGTCGGAAAACTGCAGGCGCACCTTGAGCACTATGCCTACCGCAGCCTCGATGATCACCTGAATCGAACGGATCGCTACGCCCGATTGATGGCCGATGAGATGCACCGCGCGGGCCGCTCCTGTGGCCCGGCGGCGGTAATGCTGCATCCCCTGTGGAGCTTCCTGCGCGGCATGATTGCAAAACGGGGCATTTTCGACGGCTGGCGTGGCTGGCTGTTTCATCTTGTTGAAGCCGGTTACGTGCGCCGCAAGTACCTGCGACTGTGGGTGCTCTCGCGACGCTAGAGCACCGCGCGGCGACCCGCCGGTGTGACATAGCGGTTGCGCGTCACGCGCGCTTCGGGCGCCAGGGCGCCCAGCCGCTCCAGACGCGATTCCACACTGGCGAGGCTGCGGTGGTGCGCGGCGGCGATCTGCAGCACCGGCTCACCGCGGCGAAACGCCGCCAGCACCTGCGCATCCTCCGGCGGCCGCCAGGGTCGTCCAGTGTTGCTGGGCAGCCGGGCCCTGCGCCGCATCCGGGCCTCATCCGCCTCGAGCACCGCCACCGCGCACAGCAGCGCACGGATCACCGTGGCGTGATGCAGCACCAGGGACTTCGGGATCGGATAGCCCGTGACCGGATCGACACCCTCGACCAGCGACTTCAAGGTGGCTTTGGCAACGGCAAGTTCCATGGGAACCACGGAGGCGTTGGATGGACCACCATACTCGGCGCAATTGCCGCGGCAGGGCAGCCGCAAATCTGTTGGAATTGCCCGCAAATGCGCGCACTCGCCTGGTTCCTGGGACTGATACTGCTGGCGCTCGCCGTGATGGCGACGCTCACTTATCCGGCGTGGCAGCTGTTGCACCCGGCATTCGGTTTTCCGTTCCACCGTGTGGCCGATCGCCTCGGCATGCTCACCCTTGCCGTGGGCTTCTTCCTGGTCGCGAGGCGCCTGCGGCTGGCCGACCGCCAAAGCCTCGGCTTCGGGCTGCCGCCGCGGCAGTTCCTGCGCGAAGCCGGGCTCGCTTTTGGCATCGGCGTTGTGCTCATGGGCATCGTGGTCGCGATCATGCTGGCGCTGCATCTGCGGCTGCTGCGTCCCGGGATGGCACTGGACGCGGCGAGCTTTGGCAAGCTGGCCGCAGAGGGTCTGGCGCGAGGCATCGCGGTCGCGCTGATCGAGGAAACCTTCCTGCGCGGGGCCATGTGGAGCGGCATCGCCCGTGAGTCGGGCGCGCTCGCGGCGACTGTGCTGACCTCCCTGATCTATGCCGTGACGCATTTCGTCAGCTCCTACCACGTGCCTGCCGATCAGATCGGCTGGCACAGCGGCATCGACATGCTGGCAGGCTCATTCGGCGCCTTTGCGCGACCCGCGGACGTCGCCGATGCCTACATCTGCCTGTTCGCCGTCGGCGTGGTGTTGGCGACCGTGCGCATGCGTACCGGCAATATCGCGGCGAGCCTGGGCCTGCACGCAGGGTGGGTATGGGTGATTACCTTCGTGCGCGAAACATCCGTCGCCGATGCCGCCAACCCGCTGCATGGCCTGCTCAGTCACTTCGACGGCGTGGTCGGATGGCTGGTGTGCGGGTGGACCGTGCTGGTGGGGTTTGCGCTGAACCGCTTCTACCGTTCGCGCGTCAGTCGGCCGTAGGGATCAGCGGCGCGAGCCACTCCAGCCGCTGCAAGGTATCGTGGTGTTCCAGGCTGTGCTGGCGCTGCTCGGCGCTCAATGGCAGCAATTCCAGCAACCGGTAGCTCACCCATTCGGCGTCATCGAAGTTGCGCGGAATATGGGCGTAGGCCGCCGGCAGCTTCGGCAGCACCTCGCGCAGCACCGTCACGAGGCTCGCGTACTGCGGCGTGACCGGAACGCTCGGGCCCTGTGGCAACCAGTTCGCCATCCCGACGATCAGTCCGTCGCTTTGTCCGTGGTGCGAGGCGAGACGGAATACCCGCTCACCCAGGCATAAGAGCCCGAGCAGGCCATTCGACAGCGTGTGAAAGTCGATGATGCGGGCGCTGGTCCCGATCACCGCGATCTCGCGCGCCGCGCCCGCTTCCGAGCCTGCAAGGATGCGCACCACGCCAAAAGGCGCGCCGGCGCGCATGCAGCGGCCGACCATGTCGAGGTAGCGCGGTTCAAACACCTGCAGTTGCAGCGGACCGCCGGGCAGCAGCACCGCGTGCAGCGGAAACAACGGCAGCTCGACTGCCGCGGGCTCAGTTACCGCTGTGGTCTGGGTCATCGGCAAAACGCTGGCGCAACGCTGTCAAGAGTTTCTCGTGCAGGCCACCAAAGCCGCCATTGCTCATGACGAGCACACTGTCATCGGCGCGAGCCTGATCGGTCACGATCGTCGCCAGGCCATCGATGGTGGGCACGGCGTGTCCGCGCGGACCCAGTTCCTGGATCAGCGGCACAGCGTCCCAGCCCAGATCGGGCGGAGTGAACACGAACACCTCGTCCGCGGCGGCCAGCGCCGGCGCAATGAGGTCCTTGTGCACGCCCATGCGCATGGTGTTGGAGCGCAGCTCCAGCACCGCGAGGATCCGCCCCTTGCCAACGCGTCGGCGCAGGCCATCCACGGTCGTGGCGATCGCGGTGGGGTGATGCGCGAAGTCATCGTAGACACGGATGCCCCGCACCTCGCCGCGCAGTTGCATGCGTCGCGCAATGCCTTTGAAGCTGCGCAGCGCCTCGATGGCCGTGGCGACCGGTACGCCCGCGTGATGGGCGGCGGCGATCGCCGCCAGCGCGTTTTCCATGTTGTGCGCGCCCATCAGGTCCCATTCGACAGTGCCGCGGGGAGTGCCGGACTCGAGCACGTCGAACCGCGAGAAGTCCGCCGCGCCCGGGCCCGCGCGCCACTGCGCGTCAATCCCCGGCGCGCCCGAAAATCCCTGCAGTGGCGTCCAGCAGCCCATCTTCAAAGTCTGCGCCAGCCGCTCATCAGCGGCATTCCAGATAATGCGGCCGGAACCGGGCACGGTGCGCACCAGGTGGTGGAACTGCCGCTGAATGGCCGCGACATCCGGATAGATGTCGGCGTGGTCGAATTCCAGGTTATTGAGCACCAGTGTGCGGGGCCGGTAGTGGACAAACTTCGCGCGCTTGTCGAAAAATGCGGTGTCGTACTCATCCGCCTCAATGACGAAGAACGGGGCGGCGCCCAGGCGTGCGCTGCTATCGAAATTGGCGGGGACGCCACCGATCAGGAATCCCGGAGCAAGGCCCGCGTATTCGAGGATCCACGCCACCAGCGAGGACGTCGTCGTCTTGCCGTGAGTGCCCGCCACCGCAATCACCCAGCGGTCCTTGAGCACTTCGCGTGCCAGCCATTCAGGACCCGAGGCATAGGGCAGACCGCGATCCAGCAATGCTTCAATCACCGGCACGCCGCGCGTCATGACATTGCCGACGACGACCACATCGGGCGCGGCATCCAGCTGCTCGGCGCCGAAGCCTTCCACCAGCTCGATTCCCAGGGCGCGCAGCTGGGTGCTCATCGGTGGATAGACATTGCGGTCGGAGCCGGTCACCTTGTGACCCGCGGCCTTGGCAATGGCGGCGATACCGCCCATGAATGTCCCGCAAATTCCCAGAATATGAACGCGCATAATGCGAAGATTAACAGAGAAAATCCGTATCAATGGCAACGATGATGATCACCAACCGGGAGGGCCTTGAAGGGCTCGCCCACCGCTTGCTGCACGCTCCGGCCGTCGCGCTCGACACTGAGTTTCTGCGCGAGCGCACCTATCGGGCGGAGCTGTGCCTGTTGCAGATCGCGGATGAGCAAGGTGCGCTGTGCGTGGATCCTCTGGCCGTACCCGACCTGTCGCCGCTGCGCACGGTGCTCGGCGGCGCCGGCGTCAAGGTGCTGCACGCGTGTCGCCAGGACATCGAGGTCCTGCTGCCCACCGCAGGATTCGTCATGCCGGTGTTCGATACCCAGATCGCAGCCGCCCTGGTAGGCATGCCCGCACAAATCGGCTACGCCGAACTGGTGCGGCGTGTCACGGGGCGTGAGCTGAGCAAAGCGCACACGCGCGCGGACTGGTCGCACCGGCCGCTGTCGCCGGAACAGATCGATTACGCGCTCGATGACGTGCGTTACCTGCTGCCCATCCGCGAGCATCTGATTCAGGAACTGACGCGCCTCGGCCGCATGCCCTGGCTGGAGCAGGAACTGGCGCAGCTGCAGAACCCCAGCGACTACGCAGTCGACCCGGAAGAGGCATGGCTGCGGATTCGTTCCTTCAAGGGACTCGACTCCGATCGCGCGCGACTGGCGCAGATGCTTGCGGCGTGGCGCGAGCGGCGTGCCGATGAACGCAATCGGCCGCGCGGCTGGATACTGGATGACGCCGTGCTGCGCGATATCGTGGTGCGGGTGCCGCGCAGCCTCGAGGAGCTGGCCGGACTCACCGACATGCAGCCCGGCTTCATCAAGCACAACGGCGCGGAGCTCATGGGAATTATCGAATCGGCCGCGATGCCGCTGGCGCTGCCACGGGTCAACTCCCGTGGTGCACCCGATCCGCACAAGTCGGCACTGATTAAAAAGTTATCGGCGGTGCACCAGAGCGTGGCCGCCGAATATAATCTGCCAGCGGAGATCCTGGCCACCCGACGCGACCTTGAACAGCTGGCGGACGGCCGCCAGGATGGCGCGGTTATGTCTGGGTGGCGACGCGAAGTGATCGGTGAGCGGCTGCTGGCAGCGCTATGATTGCCCATCATGGACAGTAACGGCGGCCAGGAACCAGAAGACCTGCGCCAGCGCCTCGCCGACGAGCGGGCGCTGCGCAGCGAAGCGGAGCGCGTCAGCCGCCTCAAGGATGAGTTCCTGTCGACGCTGGGACACGAGCTTCGTGCCCCGCTGCATGCCGTGCTCGGCTGGTCGCGTCTGCTGGAGTCCGGGCGCCTTGCGCCCGAGGACGTCCAGCGCGGCGGCCAGACCATCGACCGCAACGTACGCATACTCGCACAGCTGGTCGACGATCTGATCGACATGAGTGGCCTGCTGAGCGGCCGCCTGCGACTGGATCCGGAAGAAACCGATCTGGCGCAAATCGTGGAAGCCGCGCTTGAAACCATGCAGGCCACGGCCGATGCCAAGGGCGTGAAGCTGGTGAAGAAGCTACCGACCCAGGCCTGCCTGGTCTTTGGCGATCGGCAGCGACTGCAGCAGGTCATCTGGAACCTGCTCAACAATTCGGTGAAGTTCACCTCGCGCGGCGGAGTCATTGCCACCACGCTGACGCGTGCCCAGGGCAACTGGGAAGTGAATGTCACGGACAGCGGCATCGGACTGAGCGCCAATGCGCTGAACCTGGTCTTCGATCGTTTCGGCCGCAATGACAGCCCGCGGCGCGGGCCGCCGGGGCTCGGTTTGGGATTGGTCATCGTCAAACAGGTGATCGAACTGCATGGCGGCCGGGTGTGGGCCCGCAGCGCCGGCGAGGGTCACGGTGCGACTTTCTGCGCCCTGCTGCCGCGGCTCGCGCCCCACGAGCCGGTAGCCGATGTGGTGGCACTGGAGAGCGTCGACCTGCACGGTCTGCGAGTGCTGCTGGTCGATGACGACAATGAGACGCTCGAGCGTTCGCGTCAGCACCTGAGCAGCGCCCGGGCGCTGGTGGCGACGGCGAGCAGCGCAGATTCGGCGCTCGAGGCCCTGCGCACGTTTCATGCCGACGTGCTGGTGGCGGACCTGACCATGCCGGGACGCAATGGCTATGACCTGATCCGCGCCTTGCGCGCCAAGCACAGTGCGCAGGAATTGCCCGCCATCGCCCTCACCGAGTTCGCGCGTCCCGAGGATGCGGTGCGGGCTCACGATGCGGGATTCCAGATGCACCTAACCACACCCGCCGATGCCGAGGAGCTGGTCAGCGCCGTCGCTCAGTTGACGCGTCGCAGCTGACCTTAGCGGTGCCGGCGTGCCTTGCCGCGCATCGGCGACTTCTTGGTCTTCTTTGCCGATTTCTTGGCCGATTTCTTCACCGGCTTCCTGACCGCCTTTTTTGCTGCTTTGCGGACTGCCTTCATCGGCGCGCGCTTGGCAGCCGCAGGTTTGGCGGCCGGCTTGGCGGCTCGCTTCACAGCCGGCTTCTTGGCGGGCTGCTTTTTCACCGCGCGCTTCAGCGCGGGCTTGCCGGCAGCCGGTTTCTTCACGGCGGCCAGTACGGCTTCGAGCCGCGCGGTCACCTCCTCCAACGGGCCTTCCGCATCGATGCGGCGGAGCAGACCACGCTCCTCATAGAACTGCGCGAGAGGGCTGGTTTTCTCGTCATACACCTTGAGGCGATCGGCGACGGTGGCTTCATTGTCATCCGGGCGCTGGAACAGGTCATGGGGTCCGCCGGTCTTCGGGCAGGTCTCACCGGGCGCCGGGGGTGAGGTGAACACATTGAATACGCGGCCACAATTGCGACAGGTTCGGCGGCCGCCGATACGGCGCACCAGTTCAGCATTGTCGACCTGCATCAGCACCACCACATCAAGCGGCTGCTTGAGCTGTCGCAACAGGTCCTCAAGCGCCGCGGCCTGGGAAAGGTTGCGCGGAAAGCCATCGAGGATGAAACCCTTGGCCACATCCGGCAGCGCCAGACGTTCCTTGATCATTCCCAGCACGATCTGATCATCGACGAGCTTGCCGGCATCCATCACCGACTTTGCCGCAATCCCCAGCTTGGTTTGCGCAGTCACCGCTGCGCGCAACAGGTCGCCGGTGGAGATCTGGGGAATGCCGTGGCTTTGGATGAGGCGCTGCGATTGCGTGCCTTTGCCCGAGCCCGGCGGTCCCAACAGTACGATTCGCATAAGAATTCGGCCCCCGTCGGCCTTTGTGCCGACTTCTTAGGAATTGAGGTGGTGGGCAACGTTACCGGCCACGCGGTGCCCGGTCAATGAAGCCCCGGAAAGACACGCTGGATGGCAGACTGGGACAAGGTTTTTGGCTATTCTGCACAGCCCCAATTCCGGCGCCAGTGACAACGCAAAATGACCCGAAAAACCACAACGACAGGCACCCAACGCAACGCCTTCTACGCTCAGTCCGGCGGGGTGACCGCGGTCATCAACGCCTCCGCCTGTGGTGTCATTGAAACGGCGTTGAAGTACCCGCGTCTGATCGGCAAGGTCTATGCGGGGCGTCACGGCATCATCGGCGCGCTCACCGAGGATCTCATCGATACCAGCAAGGAATCTCGTCAGACCATCCGCGGACTCAAATACACGCCCGCCGGTGCCTTCGGTTCAGCGCGTTTCAAACTCAAGAGCCTGGAGCAGAACCGCGCCGAGTATGAACGCCTCATTGAGGTGTTCCGCGCCCACGACATCGGCTACTTCTTCTATAACGGCGGCAACGACTCCATGGACACCGCGCTGAAGGTGTCGCAGCTGTCACAGCTGCTGGGGTATCCCATCACCTGTATCGGAGTGCCGAAGACCGTCGACAACGACCTGCCGCACACCGATTGCTGCCCCGGTTTTGGTTCGGTGGCCAAGTACATTGCGGTCTCCACGCGCGAGGCCGCGCTGGATGTGGCCTCGATGGCATGTACCTCAACCAAAGTGTTCGTCCTGGAGGTGATGGGTCGCCATGCCGGCTGGATCGCCGCGGCGGCGGGACTGGCCGGACGCAGGGCGGGCGAGCCCCCGCACATCATCGTGTTCCCGGAAATCCCGTTCGACCAGGCGGCGTTCCTCACCAAGGTCAAATACAGCGTCGACAACTACGGCTATTGCGTGGTCGTGGTTTCAGAGGGCGCCGCCTATGCGGATGGACGCTTCCTGGCAGAGGCCGGCACCCGCGACTCTTTCGGCCATTCACAGCTCGGCGGCGTGGCGCCGGTGATAGCCAACATGGTCCGCGAGGCCCATGGCTACAAGTTTCACTGGGCCGTGGCTGACTATCTGCAGCGCGCCGCGCGCCACATTGCGTCCAGCGTTGATGTCGAACAGGCCTACGCCTGCGGCAAGGCCGCGGTGCAGCTCGCCGTTACCGGACACAATGCGGTAATGCCCACCATTGTGCGCAAATCTTCCAAGCCCTACCGCTGGGTGATCGGCCATGTGCCGCTGGCGCAGGTCGCGAACCAGGAAAAGAAGCTGCCGCGCAATTTTCTGACCGCCGACGGCTTCGGCATCACCGCGGCCTGCCGCAGGTATCTCGAACCGCTCGTTGCCGGGGAGGCGTATCCGCCCTATAAGGACGGCCTGCCGGATTATGTGCGGATCAAAGGCGCCCCGGTGCGCCGCAAGCTCAAAACCGGTTTCAAAGTTTGACCGTCGAGCCTGCTAGCATGGCTGTGTGATATAAGTTTTCGGATGCCCGCGCCGGGCGACCGGGCGTTAACAAGAAGTAGTGTGGACATGAAGATTTGGGGGATTTGCTGATGGATGCCGCGAGTTGGTTGTGGGTTGCGATTGCCGCCGGAGTGCTGGCTGTGTTGTACGGCCTGGTTTCGGTCATGGCGATCCTGAAATTGCCGGCCGGCAATGAGCGGATGCAGGAGATCGCCGCGGCGATCCAGCTTGGCGCGCGCGCCTACCTCAACCGCCAGTATTCAATGATTCTGCTGGTCGGCGTGGTGCTGCTGCTGGTGCTCGGACTCGCTCTGGACTGGTGGACGGCCGGCGGCTTCGCAATCGGCGCACTGCTGTCCGGCGCCACCGGATATATCGGCATGAACATCTCCGTGCGGGCCAACGTGCGCACCGCACAAGCGGCCACACAGGGGCTGAATGCGGCACTGTCCGTGGCGTTTCGCGGCGGTGCGATCACCGGCATGCTGGTGGTGGGCCTGGCGCTGCTGGGTGTCGCCGGCTACTACGCGGTGCTCTTGCCGCGGGTCGGCCAGGCGCTCGCGCTGCACTCGCTGGTGGGACTGGCGTTTGGCGGCTCATTGATCTCGATTTTCGCACGCTTGGGCGGCGGCATCTTCACCAAGGGCGCTGATGTCGGCGCCGATCTGGTGGGCAAGGTTGAAGCCGGCATTCCCGAGGATGATCCGCGCAATCCCGCCGTCATCGCCGACAACGTCGGTGACAATGTGGGTGATTGCGCCGGCATGGCCGCCGACCTGTTCGAGACCTATGCGGTCACGATCGTTGCCACCATGCTGCTGGGCGGACTGACCATGCCGGCGGCGGGCGCCAACGGTCCGGTCTACCCGCTCGCCCTGGGCGCGGCGTCCATTGTCGCCTCAATCATCGGCACGTTCTTTGTACGCGTCACCGGCGGCAAGATCATGAACGCCCTGTACAAGGGCGTCGTGGTGTCCGCGCTGCTTTCGGCCGTGGCGTTCTACTTCATCACCCAAAGCCTCATGCCGCAGCAGGCCAGCGCGCTGTTCCTCTGTACCATCGTCGGCCTGGCACTGACCGCGGCCCTGATCGTGATCACTGAGTACTACACCTCCACGGAGTACGGTCCGGTACGCAAAGTGGCCGCCGCCTCGCAGACCGGTCATGCCACGAACATCATCGCGGGCCTGGGTGTCTCGATGAAGTCCACCGCGCTGCCGGTGCTCGCGGTGTGCGTGGCGATCTGGGCCGCCTACTCGTTTGCCGGACTCTACGGCATCGCCATCGCGGCGACCGCCATGCTCTCAATGACCGGCATGATCGTGGCGCTGGATGCGTATGGCCCCATCACCGACAACGCCGGTGGCATCGCCGAAATGGCCGGCCTGCCGAAGTCGGTGCGTGACATCACGGATCCCCTGGACGCGGTCGGCAATACCACCAAGGCCGTGACCAAGGGCTACGCCATCGGTTCCGCGGGCCTTGCCGCACTGGTGCTGTTCGCCGATTACACGCACAACCTGGAAGCGGCCGGCAAACTGGCTGAGTTCTCATTGTCAGACCCCGCGGTCATCATCGGCCTGTTCATCGGCGGCATGGTTCCGTTCCTGTTTGCCGCCATGGCCATGGAGGCCGTGGGTCGCGCGGCAGGCTCGGTGGTCGAGGAGGTGCGGCGCCAGTTCCGCACCATCAGCGGCATTATGGAAGGTACGGCGAAGCCGGACTACTCACGTGCCGTGGACCTGCTGACGCGCGCGGCAATCAAGGAAATGATCATTCCGTCGCTGCTGCCCATCGTGGTCCCGGTGGTGCTCGTGGTGCTGATGAACCTCGCCATGGGACATGGCGCCGGCATCCGCGCGTTGGGCGGCCTACTCATCGGCACCATCGTCACGGGCCTGTTCGTGGCCATCTCCATGTGTACCGGCGGCGGCGCATGGGACAACGCCAAGAAGTACATCGAGGAAGGCAACTTCGGCGGCAAAGGTTCCGAGGCGCACAAGGCCGCGGTCACCGGTGACACCGTGGGCGACCCCTACAAGGACACCGCGGGGCCGGCCATCAATCCGTTGATCAAGATCATCAACATCGTGGCACTGCTGCTGGTGCCGCTGCTCTAACGGCTCGCAGAGCAGCCAATCAAGGGCGGCCAGCGATGGTCGCCCTTTTTTTATGCCCGTGGCACGCTGATCCGTGCGGCTCTTGCGCTGGCGCGCGACCCTATATAGACTTTCTATCATGGGTAAGCAGGCTGGCGATGTCCGAATGTCCCTGCAGACGCTGCGGGTACTGGAAGCGTTTCTTGAGGATCCCACCGCCGAACTGGCGGGCGCCGATGTGCAGAAGCGCGGCAAACTGGCTTCCGGCACCTTGTATCCGATCCTGCTGCGCCTCGAGGCGGCGGGTTGGTTTGTCAGCCGCTGGGAAGCGGTCGATCCGGCCCACGTCGGACGCCCGCGCCGCCGCCTGTACCGCCTGACGCCGAGCGGGCTGGTGCGTGCGAGTGAACTCTTCGGCAGTTTCGGTCGCCGAGTCGCCGCCACATGAAATCACGCCCTGGCTCCTTCGACCTGGCGCATCGATTGATTGTGCGCGCCGCATACCGCTCTCCCGCGGTGCTGTCAGAAAGGTTGCAGGAAGAGTGGCTGGCGGACCTCCAATACCGGAGCGGACCGCTTTCGCGCCTGCGGCTGGCCATTGGCTGCTGCTGGGCCACCGCGGTCATCGCGCGGGATGTCGGCGCGCCACGATTCACGATCGCCGGCGCTTTAGGCTGGCCCAAGCCCTGGCTGGTCGGCCTGCGCAATGAGCTGCCAATGGTCTCGCGTCGCACGATTGGTTTCGTCCTGGTCGCCGGCCTGCATGGATTGGTGTGGTATGCAATTGGGTCCGGCGTCATGTGGCATCTGGACTAGGCCAGGCGGAAACAGCGTCTGACGGGGCCAGCCATGCGCAACTACCTGGTGGTCCTGTTCCGAGTCATACGGCGTGAAAGGCTCTACGCCGCCATCAACATCGCAGGTCTGTCACTCGGCGTGGCGTGCTGCGTGATGCTGGGATTGTTTCTCTGGAGCGAACTTACCTACGACCGGCACTTCGACAACAACGCCCACATCTTTCGGGTCGTAAACGAGTTCATCGCCGGCGGGTCCCAGGACGGCTTCGCAACCACCTCGCGCGCGCTGGGGCCCATGCTCGCCTCGGACTATCCGGCGATCAAGGCGTTGGTGCGGTTCCAGAGCAATGGCGGCGGCAATGGCAGCACCGGCGGGTTGGCCATCCGTCATGGCGATACCACTTACTATTGGCAGAATTCCTACTTTGCCGATGACAACGTTTTCCAGGTTTTCTCGCACAAGGTCATCTATGGCGATCCGCAGACGGCATTGCAGGACGCCTCGTCCGTCGCCGTCAGTGAGACCTTCGCGAGGAAGTACTTTGGCAGCGCCAATCCCATTGGCGAGACAATCAAGACTGATTCCGGCACAGCCTCGCGAATCACGCTCGTGTTCGCCGATCTGCCGCCCAATACCCACTTGAAGTATGACCTGCTGTTTTCCGGAAACTCTCCGTACCTGCGCGAATCAGACGATCCCACCACGCGCCGGCTATCGCTGTGGAGCCCCAGCGTCTACACCTACCTGGTGCTGGCGCCCGGATTTGATCCCCGCGCCTGGCCGCGCATCAGTGAGGAGTTTTTCAAGCGCTACATGGCGGTCACCGCCAAAACCTTCGACGGGTCGTGGCACAGCTGGCTGCAGCCGCTGACCTCCATCCACCTGCACTCCGACATTGGCTACGACCAGCCCACCGGCAATTCACTCTATCTCTACGGCTGCGCCGCGGTTGCCCTGTTCATCCTGGTGGTGGCATGCATCAACTACGTGAACCTCGCCACGGCGCGCGCCACGCGGCGCGCGCACTCGGTGGGCATCCGCAAGATTCTGGGGGCAAGCCGCCTGTCGCTCGGCCTGCAGTTCCTGGGTGAGGCGGTGTTGTTTTCGCTGGCGGCCGAGGTCCTCGGTCTGGCCATCGCAGAAGTGGCGTTGCGCTTGACCGGCATCAACGCGCTGATGGGTCAGCAGGCCAGGCTGGATGTGACACAGCATCCGACTTTGCTTGGCGCGGCGATTGGTCTGGGCGTGGTGATGGGACTGCTGACCGGGATCTACCCGGCGTTTTACCTGTCCTCCTGGGCACCTTTGCCGGCACTCGCCAGCAAGACCGCCACCGGCAAGGGCAACTTGCGGCTGCGCGAGGCCCTGGTGCTGGTGCAATTCACCGTGTCCGTGGCAGTCATCACCTGCACGATGCTGATGGCCGCCCAGCTGCACTATATCGGCGCCAAGTCGCTGGGGTTCAAAAAGGAGAACCAGCTGGTCGTGACGCTGCGCGGTGTTTCAACCATCGAGAAAATCAATACGATCCGCGCGGAGCTGGCCAGGAACAGCGCTGTTCTGGGTGAGAGTGAGGCCGAGGTCATGATGGGACAGCCGCCGGGGCTGTCGTTGATTTCGGTGGAAAACAATGCGCGCGTGCTCACCCCGTTCGCGACCTACAACATGCCGATCGGGGAGGATTTCGTGCGGGTCGCGGGCTTGACGGTGGCGCAGGGGCGCGATTTCTCCAGACGGTTGTTGACCGATGTCGGTGCGAACTTTCTGGTGAACGAGGCGGCCGTGCGCAAGATGGGATGGACGGAGCCATTGGGCAAACGCGTGCAACTTGGCAATATCAGCGGGCGGGTGGTTGGCGTCGTGCAGGACTTCAACTTCAAATCCTTGCACACCCTGGTGGAACCCCTCGTGATGTATCCGCTGGTCGATGACTTCGCATCGGTCCCCGAGATCCTGCGGGCATACCAGCAGCGTCTGCTGATCGTGACTATCTCCGGCCGCGATGTGGAAAAGACCTTGCGCTACGTCGAGGGGGTGATGGCAAAGGCGGACCCCAAGCATCCATTTGAATACCAGTTCCTCGATGACGCGCTCGACAACCTCTACAGATCCGAGCACCGGCTCACGAAACTGATCGGTATCTTCGCGTCGGTCTGCATTCTCATCGCCTGCCTCGGTCTGTTTGGTCTGGCAGCCTTCACGACCGAGCAGCGCAGCCGCGAGATCGGTATCCGCAAGGTACTGGGGGCGACAACGTGGCAGATCATCAGGCTGCTGTCCCGGCGCATCCTGGTCTTGGTCGTCATCGCCTCGGCGCTTGCGGCAGTGCTGTCGTACTTCGCGATGGATGAGTGGCTGACCGGATTCGCCTATCGGACCGGCATCAGTCCGTTGGTGTTCGTGGTCGCCGGGGCAGCGGCGGCGGCTCTGGCATTTGTCACGGTAGCACTGCAATCGTTCCGGGTAGCCAGTGCCGACCCCGTTGTTGCCCTGCGCGAAGCGTAGCCCTATGAGTGCCCGATCTTCTCGTGGGTCAGTACGGCGCTCACCATCTCATTGAGACGTGCGCAGTACTGGGCGACCGGCGGCTCGGCCTTCATCTGTCTGCGCGTCAGATCGGCGCGCACCTCGACCAGGCGCCGCTCGATGCGCTCATCGACTATCAGGGTGTGACTCAGCAACGCGCTCACGCAGGAGGTGATCTCCTGGTCGAGCGCGCGCGCCTCGGTGCCGGCAATCTCCACGCCTACCAGCTCGGACGGACAACCGGCATCCTTGTGCTGACGCCATAGTCGGGCGAGCTGCATACGCGTTTCGACCCCTTGTACTCGAGGACCGGCATTGAACACCGTGAGGTGTCGGTTTTTTATACTCTCCCCGGCAGGTAGCCGCAACGGGTTGTCGGACGCCAACTGTAACCAATCGTCGTCTCGGCGCCTCAGGATGAAGCAGCGCAGCAAAGCGCGCAGCGAGCCACGGAGACCCGAGCGCCCCTGACGGGGCGCCTGGGGCGTCTCAGGCCGCGATCAGCAGTGGCTTGGGCCTGCCGATGGCATAGCCTTGCAGGAAGTCGACGCCGATGCGCCGCACGAAATCCGCGGCGGAGGCTTCCTCGACTTGTTCGGCGATGACCTTGAATTTCAAGGAGCGCGCGAGTTTGATCATCGCCGTGACCATGGCCTGGTTGACGGTGTCGCGCGCCAGGTTCTGGGTGAGCGAGCCGTCGATCTTCAGGTAATCAAACGGCAGGTTCTTCAGATTCGAGAAGGATGCGACGCCTGCGCCGAAATCGTCGATCGCAAACTGGCAGCCCATGCCATGCAGGACGCCGACGAAGCGGCGCGCGTGCTCGAGGTTCGCGATGACCGCGGCCTCGCTGATCTCAAAGCAGATCTGGGTTGGCAGCGCACCGGTGCGATCCAGGCACTCCACGACGAACTCCAGAAATTGTGGATCGCCGAGCGTCTGCGCGGAAATATTGATCGCAATGGTGTGCAGGTCGGGCAACGCGACGATGCCGCGGCCGACCGCGGTGAATGTCGTCTGCACCACCCAGCGATCCACCAGTCGCATCAGCTTGTGGCGCTCCGCCGCGCGGATGAACTCCGCCGGCATCACCTCGTTGCCGAATTCATCCGTCATGCGCACCAGCACTTCCATGCGCGGACCCGTGCCGTCATCGGCGTAGGCCGGCACGATGGTCTGCTGATACAGCTGGAAGCGGTTTTCCTTGAGCGCGGACTGCAGTCGCTGCAGCCACTGGATCTCGCCGGTCTGGCGCGCACGTGCTTCGTCGCGCGCCGAGTACACCGCAACCCGGCCGGCGCCCTCCTTCTTGGCGACGTAGCAGGCCGCATCGGCAGCCGCCAGCAGCTCCTCCATCGTGCCGCTCTCACGCGAAATCTCGACCAGGCCGACCGACACGCCGATGTTGAACAGCTTGTCCTTCCAGATGAAGCGGTAGTCACCGACGGCGCGACAGACATCATCGGCGATCTGCCGGGCCTTCTCCAGCGGGCAGCCGACCAGCAGCATGCCGAACTCATCACCGCCCAGACGACCCACGAAGTCGCTGTCGCGCACCGCATCGCGCAGCAGTTTCGCCACTTCGCGCAGCATGCTGTCGCCGGCCAGATGACCGCTGGTATCGTTGACGATCTTGAAGCGATCGAGGTCCAGGTAGCACAGCACGTGATGCGCCTCGCCGCGATGGCCGCTGTCGTTGGCCTCGGTCACACGGCGCTCGAACTCACCGCGATTGATCAGACCGGTCAGTGCATCGTGCGTCGCCTGGTAGGACATCTGGCGCGTGATACCGCGCTGCTCGGTGACATCGCGCAGCAGCAGTACGGTGCCGGTCACGTCAAGTTCAGCGGATCTGATCGGTGTCGAGGAGACTTCGACCGCGCTCTCCGCGCCGCCGCGATGAGAAAGCAGCACGGCGCGGCGACTGGGAGTGCTTTGCTCGCCGCTCGGCAGCGCGAGGTAGGTGCGGTTGGCGCGCGCCGCCGTGGTGTCATCGTCGTCCACCAGTTCGACGATTTCCGACAGCGATTTGCCCACCGCAAGATCGGCGTTGGTGCCGGTGAGCGTGGCCGCGGCGGCATTCATGAACTCGATGATGCCGGCCTCATCGGTGGTGACGATCGCATCACTCAAGGCCTCGAGCGCGCGTGCCCGACGTGAGTCGCGGCGCGCCTGGGCCTCCTCTTCGGCGGTCATGGCGCGCAGCGTCTGTACGGTCTGGGTGGGAATGATTTCCACCCCCGTCACGAGCAGGGCCGGGCCGCCCTCGTAATCAATGACGGCGGAAGTGATTTCCAGCCGCGTCACCTGTCCGGTGAGACCCGCCATTTCAATCTCGTAGCGCTCGGCGGCCGGCTCGCCGGCCAGCCGATGTGCGATGTTCTCGTTGACGAGCTCACTGTATCCGGGTGGCACCAGGTCCCCGAGGCGACGGCCGATGAGTGCCTCGCGCTCAACGCCCATCAGGCTTGCGAACTGGCGATTGGCGTGCAGGATGGTGTCGCGGTGAACCAGCACCGCCTCGTGAATCCGGTCACCGAGCTCGGCGAATAACCGCGGCGTGCCGCGATCGCGTTCCGGACCTGACGCGGCGCGGGTCAGCAGGTGATTGATCGCGGTGGCCAGCAGCGAAACTTCGGCGCCGTCGCCCGCAACCTCGACGCGGCCGCTCATGCGTCCGCCGATGGCAATGCGCTGCACCTGCTGTGACACCTCATCAACAGCCGCCAGCGCCCGGCGCTGCAGCAGACATGTCACGGCCAACAGGCCCGCGATCAAGCCCAGTAGCACGCATGAAAGACCGACGATGGTCATGATTCCCTTAATCTTTTCGGACGGGGCGCAGTGAGTTGGTTTTCTCGCGCCCGCGTTCCTTTATTCCCGCCACTCAGCATAACGCAGGATTACCCCGGTGCCGCAGGCATTAACCATATGCATCGGCTTTGCCGGACGCTTGGCAGGGCTCGTGAAAAGCCGTAACTTGCAGCGGCACATGTCGGGTCGGATAACATAATGGCCCGTAGACGGAGTTGATGGACAATGCAGATGGAACTTGCCCGGGAACAAATGGTTGAACAGCAGGTACGAGCCGTCGACGTGCTCGATGAGCGCGTGCTTGCGACCCTGCGCAAAGTGCCGCGGGAGCTCTTTGTCCCCGACACTGTCAAATACCTGGCGTTTGCGGACACCGAAGTTCCATTGCCTCATGGCCAGCACATGCTGCGTCCGAGTCTCGTCGGCAAGATTCTGCAGGCGGTGGATCTTACGGGCACCGAACGGGTGCTGGAAGTGGGTACCGGCAGTGGCTTTGTGACGGCCTGTCTCGCGATCAATGCCGCCAGCGTCCGCAGCGTCGAGCTGTATCCGGATCTGGCGGACATGGCGCGCGCCAACCTGCGCGCCGCGGGGATCCGCAATGCCGAAGTGATCAGCGCCGATGCCGCTTCGGATGAGGTCGCCTCACCCGCGGCCCGTGCCGCCGGCAGCGCCTTCGGGGGGCTTTACGAAGTCGTGGTGCTGACCTGCGCGATGCCGCTGCCCGATGAGCGCTTCCGCACCCTGCTGACCCAGGGCGGGCGCATGTTCGTGATCGTCGGTGAGCCCCCGGTCCAGGAAGCCCGGCTGCTGCGCCGTTTGGGGGACCAGGAGTGGGAGCGCACCGTACTGTTTGAGACCTGCATCGATCCGCTGATCAATGCGCGCCACGCGCCCGCCTTCATATTCTAGAGACTTAGCGTATGGCGACACCGGATGGCATTGTGGAGATCGGACCGGCGGCCCTGAAGGTGCTGCTCGACTCTGCCCAACCGCCACTGGTGCTGGATGTGCGCGAGGACTGGGAGCGCGATGCGGCCCGGCTGCCCGATACCCTCGACATACCCATGATGGAAGTTCCGCAGCGACTTGCGGAACTGCCGCGCGACCGCGCGATCGTAGTCATGTGTCACGGTGGTGTGCGCAGCATGAAGGTCGCGCACTTCCTGGCGCAGCAGGGCTTCGGCCAGCTGGCCAACCTCACCGGCGGCATTCACGCCTGGGCCTGCGATATCGACCCCAGCGTCGGCACGTACTAGGCCCGCGCGGTAGCGCTTGTTCAACCGGCGTGGCACCTGATATAGTGAAGTACAACACCAAAGACGTTCGGCGTAACGCGCTGAAAATACAAGGATAGTTATGAAGCACGCAGCTGTCGTCGTCTGGGTCGCCCTGGCCTTGGCGGGAGTGGCGCAGGCCCGGGACCTGGTCCAGGTCTACGACGATGCCGTGCAGTTTGACCCGACGATTGCCGGCGCCAACGCGACCCGGCTCGCCCAGCGCGAAAACTTTCCCCAGGCGCTGTCCGCCCTGCTGCCGCAGGCGAGCGGCAATTATGTGATCGCGCGGACCAAAAGCGATTCCAGCGAGGCGGAGACGTATCCGGATCCGCTCACCGGCCAGTCGGTGGTCTTGCCGATCACATCTGATCAATACACCGACGAGCGCGGCTACAACCTGCAGTTGACGCAATCGGTGTTCTCCTGGGCTCAGTGGAAATCCTTGAGCCGCGCGCACAAGCAGGTCGCGCAGGCCGAAGCGGACTACAAGGTGGCCCAGCAAAGTCTCATCACGCGCGTGGCGACCGCTTACTTCAATGTGCTCTCGGCCCAGGACACCGTGGATGCCGACCAGTCCGCGCTCACCGCGGTCACCCAGCAGCTGGAGCAGGCGAACAAGCGCTACGATGTGGGCCTGATCCCGATCACCGATGTGAAGGAAGCGCAGGCACAGCATGATGCCGACGCGGCCGCCGTGATCGAAGCGAAACGCCAGCTCGCCAGCGTCCAGCAGGCGCTGCGCGAGATCACCGACCAGGACTATCCGTCGCTCGCCAAGCCCGGGGCGGACATGGCGCTGGACCCGCCGCAGCCGGCGGATCCGGAGCACTGGGTGCAGGTCAGCATGGACCAGAACCTGTCACTGCTCTCCAGCCGGCTGGCCGCGGACGTTGCGCGCGATGCGGTGGAGGTGAGTCGCGCCGGCCATTTTCCAACCATCGGTATCACCGCAACCCGCAGCGACGAGAACCTGGACATCAACGGCACTTCCGCCTTCGGCGGCCCGCCGGTGAGTGCCCGCTATCCGGCCTCACAGACCAGCAATGGCATCCAGCTGCAGGTCACGGTGCCGATTTTCAGCGGCGGCCTCGTCACCTCCCAGGTCCGCCAGGCGCAGTACACCTGGATTGCCGCCAAGGACAACGTGCAGGTGGTGTCACGCCAGACCGAACACCTGGCGCGCGATTCCTACAACGGGCTGGTCAGCAAGATTGCGCAGGTCAATGCGCTGCGCCAGGGACTGGAGTCCGCCCAGGTCGCGCTGCAGGCGACCACCGCGGGATATGACGTGGGCACGCGCACCGAGGTGGAGGTGCTGCAGTCCCAGCAGAGTCTGGTGGCGGCCCAGACCAGTTATGCGCAGTCGCGTTACGACTATCTGATCGACATCATCAACCTGCGGCTCGCGGCCGGAACACTCGACCGCTCAACGCTGGTCGAGATCGACAAATGGCTGACCGCGCCCCAGGACAGCCCGATCACACCCGGGCCGCCTCCGGCACAGCGTTAGTCCACGAGCAGCGGCGCCAGCAACGCCATGAGGCGTGCGCAGGCGCCGCGATTTTCGGCGACGACGGCGAGCGCGTGCGCACCCAGGCGCTCGCGCTCATCGGGATCGGCGAGCAGCGCCGCCACCGTACGCCCGAGTTGCGCACCATCGCTGACGAGCCGTACCGCATCCGCGGCTTCAAGCGCCGCCAGGATTTCACGGGCATTGGCGTGGTGCGGCCCCGTCACCACCGGACGCGCCAACGCCGCGGGTTCCAGCAGATTGTGGCCGCCCGCCGGCACCAGACTGCCGCCGACGAAGGCGACGTCACCCGCCGCATAAAAGTCCAACAACTGCCCCATCGCATCCACGAGCAGCACCTGAACTCCATCGGTTACGGCCTGGCCGCCGGAGTGGCGCACGAAGCGCACCTGCTCGCGCTCGAGCCATGCGCCGACGGCCGCGAAGCGGCGCGGGTGCCGCGGCACGAGCACCAGGAGGGCTGCGGGATGCGTCCGGCACACCACTCGATGGGCCTCGAGCACCTGCTGCTCCTCGAACTCATGCGTGCTGCCGGCGACCCATACCGGTCGGCGCGGCGCGAGCCCCTGGCGCAGCCGCCGGCCATTCACGACGACACTGTCGGGCACCGTGAGATCAGCCTTGAGATTGCCCGTGACCGCAATGCGCGCGGCCGGCACGCCGAGCTGCGCGAAGCGCTGCGCGTCGGCCGCCGTCTGTGCGGCCACCCGCACGACACTCGTCAGCACCGCACGCCAGGCGCCGGCGAGGCGGCGGTAGCGTCGCGCGGATCGTTCCGACAGGCGGCCACTTGCCAGCACCAGCGGCACTCCGCTGTCAGCGCAGGCACGGAACAGGTTCGGCCAGATCTCCGTTTCCAGCACGATGGCCAGCCGCGGCCGCACGCGCCGCAGGAAGCGGCGCACCGAACCGGGCAGGTCGAGCGGCACATAGCGCACGGCGATTCCCGATGCCGCAAACAATGCCTGCGCCCGGGCCACTCCCGCCGCGGTGGTTGCCGTGACCAGCAGCGGCAGTTGCGCATTGTGTGCGCGCAGCGCCGCCACCAGGATCGCCGCCGCCTGCACCTCACCCACGGAGGCGGCATGCAGCCATACCGGCGCGGGCAGCGGGCTGCCCAGCCCGAAGCGCTGGCCCAAGCCACTGCCGGTCCCCGGTTCGCGCCGGCCGCGCCACATCAGGGCCGCCAGATAGAAAGGCGCGAGCAGATAGGCGGTGAGTTTGAAGAACACGAAGTTTTCGCGCACTACCCGCTCGTCAGAACCGGTTGCGGCAACGGCTCCTGCTGATAGCCGTCCAGCAATCCGTGCCAGTCATCCTCGGTGAAGCGCTCGGCGGGCAGTCCCCAGGTGATTTTCTCAAGCGAGCGGCGCAGCCGCACCAGATTCGCATCCTGCCAGAAGCCCGGTTTGCGCAAAGTGCCGCGATCGAAGTCGATCAGATAGACGCGGTCCTGCTGCAAATCGAGTTCGCGCTGCTGCGGGTCGCGCTGATTGGCCGCGGCGGTCGCGGCTTTCCCGATCAGCACGTTGTGCGCGTTCAGATCAGCGTGACACACGTGCATGTCGTGAAAGCGCCGCAGGCAACGTCCGATGGCGATCCAGGTCGTCACCGATTGCGGCGCGGCCTCCAGCGCCTCGGCCAGCGACCACACATCCGCCAAACGCTCGGTGATGATGTCGCCGCGGTAACCGAAGCCCTGCTTGCGATAACGCGCCGCGATCGGCGCCGGCACCGGCAAGCCGGCGCGATGCAGGTGGTAGGTGAGCTGCCATTCCGCGAATGGCCGGGTGCGATCCTCCCCCTGCCACCAGTACCGGTCAGGCGAGAGGCTGCGCACGAGGCCGCCGCGGCGGTAGTGGCGCAACACCCAGATGTGGTCCTGCACGGCAAGAAACCAGGCCGTGCCGCGACCGCGGGCCTCGCCCACGATCTGGCCGCGGCGCGCGAGCAACACCGGATCAAAGGTCTCGGCGGACAAATTGCCGGCACGAGAAGCGTCATATAGCATGGCGCCGCCGGCAACGACCTTGCGCCGGACCTCGGATCCCAGCGGCCACTTGCCAGTCACACGCGCTCCATGCCGAGTCTCATCTCGACGCCGCAGAACATCTGCATACTTAGACTCTCGGCCATTGGTGATACCTGCCATGTCGTGCCCGTGCTGCGCACCCTGCAGCAGGCGTGGCCGCAAGGCCGCTTCACCTGGGTGATCGGATCGCTCGAATCCGCACTGATGCGCACGCTGCCCGGCGTGGAGTTTATCACCGTCGACAAGCGCGACCGTCGCGCTGCGCGCCGGACGCTGGCAGCCGCGCTCGACGGCCGCCGTTTCGATGTGCTGCTGCACATGCAGCTGGCATTGCGCGCGAGCCTCATCGCCCGGCAGATCCGGGCCACTGTCAAACTTGGATTTGATCGGCCCCGCGCCCACGAATTGCAGTGGTTGTTCACCAACCAGCGCATCGCCGCGCATCGCCGTGAACACGTCCTCGACGGCTTTTTCGGGTTCGCCGCGGCGCTGGGCGTGCAGCAGCGCGTGTTGCGCTGGGACGTGCCGATACCGGACGAGGCGGCAGCCCACGCCGCCAAGCTGATCCCGGCAGGGGCCCGCACGCTCATCATCAGCCCCTGCTCGAGCCACACGCTGCGCAATTGGAGCGCCGCAGGCTATGCCGCGGTGGCGGATCACGCCAGCCGCGTGCACGGCATGCAGGTGCTGCTGTGCGGTGCCCCCACCAGCATCGAGCGGGAGATGGGCGCAGCGATCATGCGCTGTGCCGGCGCCCCTATCGCCAACCGCATTGGCGAGGACACCCTGCCGCAGCTGCTGGCACTGCTGGCGCGCGCGACGGTACTCGTGAGCCCGGATTCGGGCCCGGTGCACATGGCCACCATGGTCGGCACGCCGGTCATCGGCCTGTATGCGGCCACCAATCCTGCCCGCACCGGCCCGTACCTGTCTCGCAACTGGTGCGTGAACGCCTACCCCCTGGCGGCCGAGCGATTTCGCGGCCGCTCCGAGGAGGACCTGCCGTGGACGACGAAGCTCGAGCTCCCCGGCGTCATGGACCTGATCGAAGTGGCCCAGGTCACCGCGAGACTCGACGCCTTGGTAGGATCCCTGCCATGACCGACCTGCAAGTGCCCGCCTCCCCCGGCGAGCTGCTCGACAAGATCACGATCCTGAGGATCAAGCGCCAGCGCATCCACGATGTCGCCAAGGCGGCCAACGTGCGGCTCGAACTGGAGCTGCTGGAGCGGATCTGGGCCACCCTGGGCGCCGCCACGCAGCAGGTGGCCGGCGATGAGCAGGCCCTGCAGGCGGTCAACGAGCAGCTGTGGGACATCGAGGACCGGATCCGCGACAAGGAGGCGGCCCGCAGCTTCGATCAGGATTTCATCGAACTTGCGCGCGCGGTCTACCACCGCAACGACGAACGCGCGGCGATCAAGAAGCGCATCAATGTCGCGCTCGGATCACGCATTGTCGAGGAAAAATCCTACCAGCCCTATGGCTAGCCTTTGAGCGTGTACTCGGCGCCGCAGTACGGGCACTTGGCCCAACCGGTGTCTTCGATGGACAGGTACACCCGCGGATGCGAATTCCACAGGTACATCTCCGGCATCGGACAGGCGAGCGGCAGATCCGCCACCGTGACCGTGTACTGGTTCTGCGCGTTCGGCTGGATGAGCGCTTTGGTCGTGGCTGGCATGGCGAGGCGATTATACGCGAACCGCCGCGCCTTCAGTCCACCATGGCGGACTGCCAGATGGCGCGCACCGCGGCCCGCTCGGCGACGAATTCCTCCGCCGGAACCACATTCGCACCACCTTCGAGCGACATCCGGTGGGTACGCTCCCGATAGGCGCGGTACGCCGCCGTGAGTGTATCGACGACGGACTGCGGGACGAGGTCCGCCGAGGCCACCGATTCAAGCTGGCGGATGGTGTCCGAAAACATGACCAGCGGCGGATAGCGCAGCGCCCAGGCCAACGCCCAGTACTGCGCCAGGAATTCGATGTCGGCCACACCACCGGCGTCCTGTTTGATATCGAACTGGTCGGGAGCGCTGCGGGACAACTCGCGGCGCATGCGTTCACGCATGCGCCGCACTTCGGCGCGCAGGCCTTCGCGTTTGACATTGTGGCGCAGCACCTGCGTGCGCACCTGCTCGAAGCGCCCGCGCAGTCCGGCATCGCCCGCCACGGCGCGCGCATGCAGCAGTGCCTGGTGCTCCCAGGTCCACGCCTCACGCTGCTGGTATTCGGTGAAGGCGGCGAGGCTGGTCACCAGCAGGCCGCCCTTGCCGCTCGGACGCAGCCGCACATCCACTTCATAGAGCCTGCCGGCCGCCGAGTGCATGGTGAGCAGATGCAGGATGCGCTGGGCCAGGCGCACGAAGAACAGCTGATTGTCGATGCTTTTCTCGGTGTTGCGCGCCAGCGCGGTTTCCTGGGCTTCGCCCGCGGAGTCGTGCAGGAAGACCAGGTCCAGATCGGAACCGTAGCCCAGTTCGCGGCCTCCCAGCTTGCCGTAGCCGATGACGCAGATGGCCACGCGGCGCCGCTGCGCACCGCTGCCGCACATCGGCACGCCCCATTGCGCGCAGATCTGGCGCAGCGACAGATCGACGACGCGTTCGATAATGAGCTCGGCGATCTCGGTGAGCCGGTCGCTGACCCGCATCAGCGGCAGGCGCCCGGACAGATCCGCCACGGCCACCCGGAACACCGCGGCCTGCTGGAAATGCCGCAACGCCTCAACCTGGCGTTCGGGGTCCTCCTCCTGCAGCGGATCCACTTCCAGATCCAACTCCTGAAGCAGCTCTTCGCGGCCGGGCAGCGCCTCAAACAGTCGCTCATCGATGAGTTCATCGAGCAGCAGCGGATTGGCCGCGATCTGCCGTACCAGGAAATCCCCGTATCCGCAGATCGCCACCAGCCGCGCCCGCGCATCCGGCCGCTCGTTCAACAAGGCGTAATACGCCGAGCGCTTGCCGATGGCTTCCATGATCTTGAGCACCCGTTCGAGCGTCGCATCCGGCTCGGCGACCGGCGCGATGAGGCTCAGCATCTGCGGCAGCAGCGCCTGCAGCCGACGACGCCCGGCGATATCCAGACGGCGCACGAAGCCGGCGGTCTGCAGCTGCGCGAGCCGTTGCACGGCCGGCAGCGGCGCAACACTCCAGCCGAGCTGCTCCAGGGCGACGGTGAGCGCGACTTCATCGGGTGCATCGGGGGACTCGAGGTCCACCGCCACACCACTCGTCGCAGCGGGTGCGCCCGCGCCGAATACCACCGACTGAAAGTGTCGCCTGACACGTTCGCGATGCGCCTCCAGAACGGCGCGCAGCGCCTGCCAGTCGGCGAACCCCATGGCGTGGGCGAGCGAGACTTGCAGCAGCGGCAGCTGCGGCAGCGTGTGCGTCTGCTCATCGGCACGTTCCTGCAGGCGGTTCTCAATCATTCGCAGGAACTCGTAGGCGGCGCGCAGCTCCGCCGCCGCTCCCGGCGGCAGCAGTCGGCTGCGATCCAGCAACGGCAGCACCTTCAGCAGTGAGGCCGTGCGCAGCCACGGCTCGCGCCCGCCACGAATCAACTGCAGCGACTGCGCCAGGAACTCAATTTCGCGAATGCCGCCGGGCCCGAGCTTGACGTTGTCCGCCATGTCGCGCCGTTCCATCTCGCGCTCGATCATCGCCTTCATCTCGCGCAGGCTTTCAAACACGCCATAGTCCAGGTACCGCCGGTAGACGAACGGCCGCACTGCACTGTCAAAGATGCGGACATATTCGGCGTGTCCGGTCATGGGCCGTGCCTTCACCCACGCGTAGCGCTCCCAGTCCCGGCCCTGTCCCTGCAGGTAATCCTCGAAGGCACCGAAGCTCGCCACCAGTGCGCCACTGTCGCCAAAGGGCCGCAGCCGCATGTCCACGCGGAACAAGTAGCCCTCGGACGTGCGGACCTCGAGCAGACGAATCAGCAACTGTCCGAGGCGCGTGAAAAACTCCTCGTTGGCGAGAGGCCGCGGGCCGTCGGTCTCGCCGTGTTCCGGAAACAGGAACACCAGGTCGATGTCCGAGGAGAAGTTGAGCTCCCCGCCGCCGAGCTTGCCCATGCCCACGACGATGAGTTCCTGTTCAACCCCGCCGGCCGAGCGCGGCACACCGTGTCGCTCGATGAGCACCCGTCGGGCATGGCGATACGCCACGCCGATGGCAGTTTGCGCAAAGGCCGACTGTTCGAGCAGCGTTTCGCCGATGGCGGCGAAGCCGGCGAGATCGCGCCACGCGATGCGCACCATTTCCCGGATACGCCAGCGGCGCAGCGCCGCCATCAATCCCGCCTCATCCGGTTGCGCACCGCTCGGCCAGGCCGGCGCGCGCGCTGAAAGGAAGCCGACAGCGTCGGCAGGGAACGCCGCTTCCAGATCGCCGCTCGCCACGAGCGAGGCCAGCAGCGCGGGGTCGCGCGCGCACGCATCGGTCACAAAATCGCTGGCCGCCGCCACCGCTTGCGCGGATCGCTGCACCCGTGGCGATGCCGCCTCGGGCACCCTGATCTGCGTAGTCATGCGCGGCGCACCATAAGCCTTGATGGAACGACAGGTCAAAAAAAACCCCGCCAAGGCGGGGTTTGAATATTGCGCGGAAATGGGGGGTCTTGATCCGCGTCTTTTACGGATGGGCCGCCGCTTGCGCCGCGGCCCGTCCATCCGGTCAGCATATGGCCCGTATATTACGGATTCCTGATGCCGATTCGATTAAGACATTTACATGTCCATGCCACCCATGCCGCCGCCCGGAGGCATGCCATGGCCATGGTCTTCGTCCTTCGGGGCCTCGGCGATCATCACTTCGGTGGTCAGCAGCAGGCCCGACACGGAGGCCGAGTTCTGCAGCGCCAGACGGGTGACCTTCGTCGGATCCAGAATGCCGGCTTCAATCATGTCGCCGAACTCACCGCTGGCAGCGTTGTAGCCGAAGCTACCCTTGCCCTCGCGCACGCGATTGAGGATCACGGCGGCATCTTCACCGGCGTTCTCCACGATCTGCCGTAGCGGCTCCTCGATGGCGCGCGACAGAATCTTGATGCCGATCGTCTGATCCTCGTTGGCGCCCTGCAGGTTCAGCAGTGCCTTCTGCACACGGATCAGAGCGACACCGCCGCCCGGTACCACGCCTTCTTCGACGGCCGCACGGGTTGCGTGCAGTGCGTCTTCAACGCGTGCCTTCTTCTCTTTCATCTCGATCTCGGTGGCGGCACCGACCTTGATGACGGCGACACCGCCGGAGAGCTTGGCAACACGCTCCTGCAGCTTCTCCTTGTCGTAGTCGGAGGTTGCTTCCTCGATCTGCTGACGGATCGATTCCACACGACCCTTGATCTCGCTGGCCTTACCGTGGCCGTCGATGATGGTGGTGTTTTCCTTTTCCACGACGATGCGCTTGGCTTCGCCGAGGTCGTTGACCGTCGCCTTTTCAAGCGCCAGTCCCACTTCGTCGGAAATCACTGTGCCACCGGTGAGGACGGCGATGTCCTGCAGCATGGCCTTGCGGCGGTCACCGAAGCCCGGGGCCTTGACGCCCACGACCTTGAGGATACCGCGGATGTTGTTGACGACCAGAGTCGCGAGAGCTTCGCCCTCGATGTCTTCAGCGACAACCAGCAGCGGACGGCCGGCCTTGGCCACGCCTTCCAGCAGCGGCAGCATCTCGCGGATATTCGAGATCTTCTTGTCAACCAGCAGCACGAACGGCTTTTCGAGTTCGGCCGTCTGATTCTGCTGCGTGTTGATGAAGTACGGCGAGAGGTAGCCGCGATCGAACTGCATGCCTTCGACCACTTCGAGCTCGTTGTCGAGGCCCGAGCCTTCTTCAACGGTGATGACGCCTTCCTTGCCGACCTTCTCCATTGCATCGGCAATGGTCTTGCCGATCGACTCATCGGAGTTCGCCGAGATCGTGCCGACCTGTGCGATCGCCTTGGGGTCCTTGCAGGGCTTGGAGAGCTTGCGCAGCTCCTCGACGGCCACGATGACGGCCTTGTCGATACCGCGCTTGATGTCCATCGGGTTGCGACCCGAGGAAACCGCCTTCAGACCCTCACGGATGATGGCCTGGGCGAGCACGGTCGCGGTGGTGGTGCCATCGCCGGCTTCATCGGAAGTGTTGGATGCCACTTCCTTCACCATCTGCGCGCCCATGTTCTCGAACTTGTCCTTCAGTTCGATCTCTTTGGCGACCGAGACACCGTCTTTGGTGATGGTCGGGGCGCCGAAGCTCTTCTCGAGCACTGCATTGCGGCCCTTGGGGCCGAGGGTCGCCTTGACGGCGTTGGCAAGGATGTTGACACCCCTGAACATGCGTTGACGTGAGTCATCGCTGAAGCGAACTTCTTTAGCTGCCATGGTTTTTAATCCTTACTTGGATTCGAAAATGGCCATGACGTCTTCTTCACGCATGACCACCAATTCATCGCCGTCGATCTTGACCTCTGTTCCGCTGTACTTGCCGAACAGGATCCTGTCGCCGACCTTGACGTCGAGGGGACGGACAGTGCCGTCTTCGAGAATCTTGCCTTTGCCGACCGCCATAATCTTTCCCTGAACCGGCTTTTCGGCCGCAGAATCGGGGATCACGATGCCGCCCGGAGAAGTACGTTCTTCTTCGAGGCGTTTCACGATGACGCGGTCATGAAGAGGACGGATCTTCATGGATATCGCTCCTTAGGAAGCTTTTAACTTAAATGGATGGGAAAATGAGCCGGGCAGCTGTTAGCACTCTACCCTGACGGCTGCTAATGATAGGGGCGAGCCGCCAGAATTCAAGTCGGCAACGAGGTTTTTTGGTCCCTGCGGACCCCCGAGGGTATTCTTATGAGCTTGCGACCCGGCGCGGATCATCCTGCCATCGTGGTGTTCTGCACCTGCCCGGATGCGTCGACGGCGCTTGATATTGCTAGAGTTTTAGTCACGGAAGGCCTGGCAGCCTGCGTCAACCGTCTGCCCGCCGTGTCTTCCGTCTACGAGTGGCAGGGGCAGGTCTGCGAAGCATCCGAGCAGCTGCTGCTGATCAAAACCACCCCGGCGCGCTACGAGGCTCTGGAAATGCGGCTCAAAGCACTTCATCCGTATGAAATACCAGAGATTATCGCCATACCGGTCGTGGCCGGGTCCAGCCAGTACCTGACCTGGCTTGCCACCGCCACGGATGCCCCGACTATTGAGTTCACTCCATTGAGCGTGCACCCCAAATGACCGTCCCAGCCTTCGCCTCCCGCCGCCTCGTAACCCTCGCCGCGTCGCTGCTGCTGCCTGCGCTCGCCCTGATGCCGCGCCCCGACCAGGCACAGCAGTCGGCCGCGGCGGCCATCACCCACTCGGCCAACAGCGCGACCCTCTCGCCCGGCGCCATGACTGCCGTACTGAATGCCACGAGTGGCTGCAGCCATCAGCCCTTCAGCCCCGACCAGGCCTTCCAAGTCAGCGCCGCGGCGTCCGGCACCGCGGCGATCCGCATCGACTGGAAGATCGCCGACGGGTGCTATCTGTACCGCAGCCGCATCAAAGTGAAACCGCAAGGTGCGGTGCAGCTGGGCGCCCTCGCCCTGCCCGAGGGCGAGAATCACCATGATGAGTACTTCGGCACGCAGCAGATCTACCACCACACGCTGAGCGCCACGCTGCCGGTGTCACGACCCAGCGGCGGCGGCGATGTCGCGGTCGATGTGACCTACCAGGGCTGCGCCGAAATCGGCTTGTGCTACCCGCCCATCACCAAGACCGTGACCGTGTCGCTGCCCGCCGCGGCTGCGGCCGGCACGACTGGCGCAGCCGCCGGCGACCAACCCAAGTTTCTGAACCCCGATGAGGCCTTCCAGGCGAGCGCCGCCGCGGCCGGGCCCGACAGCGTCCGACTCGACTGGAAGATCGCCGACGGGTACTACCTCTATCGCAGCCGCATCAAGGTCAAAACGGCCAGTGCCGTACAGCTGGGCGCCCTGGCACTGCCGCAAGGCAAGAGCCAGACGGATGAGTACTTCGGCACACAGCAGATCTATGAACATGCGCTCAGCGCCACCTTGCCGGTCGCGCGACCCGGCGGCGCCGGGAGTCTGCCGATCGCGGTCGATGTCACCTACCAGGGCTGCGCCCATGCCGGTCTGTGCTATCCGCCGATCACCAAGACCCTCGCGGTCACACTGCCGGCCGCTGGCTCGACAGGCGGCGGCACCGCTGCCGCGGCACCGGATCGGGGGGCGACTGCGGCGCCTTCCGCCTCGGCAGCGGGGACGTTCGTCTCGGAACAGGATCGCCTCGCGGCCCTGATCCGCAGCGGCAATCTGCTGCTGGTGCTCGGCACCTTCTTCGTGCTCGGGCTGTTGCTGGCGTTCACGCCGTGTGTGCTGCCGATGGTGCCGATCCTGTCCGGAATCATCGCGGGCCACGGCGCCAACGTCACCACGACACGCGCCTTCATGCTGTCGCTCACATACGTGCTCGGCATGGCGTGCACCTACACCGCGGCCGGCATCGCCGTGGCCGCGGCGGGCAGTCACGTTCAGGCGCTGTTTCAGCAGACCTGGATCATCGTGCTGTTCGCCGGGCTGTTTGTGGTGCTGGCGTTGTCGATGATGGGACTCTTCACCATCCAGATGCCGGCGGCGATCCAGACCCGCCTGAGCGAGGCCAGCAATCGCCAGACCGCCGGCAGTTTCGGGGGCGTGGCCGTCATGGGCGCGCTCTCCGCGCTGATCGTCACGACCTGCGTCGCGCCGCCGCTGGTGGCGACCCTTGCCGTGATCGGTCAAAGCGGCAACATGGCGCGCGGCGCCGCGGCGCTGTTCGCCATGAGCCTGGGAATGGGGGCGCCGCTGCTGGTTGTCGGTGCCTCGGCGGGCAAGCTGTTGCCCAAGGCCGGCGCCTGGATGGACACGGTCAAACAACTGTTCGGCGTGATGATGCTCGGCGTTGCTGCCTGGATGCTCACGCGCGTGGTCCCGCCGGCAGCCACCCTGCTGCTGTGGGCCGCGCCGGCCGCGGTGGCTGCGTGGCTGTTGTGGCGCGGCGCACGCGGCATCCGCCACCTGCCGATGCTGGTGCGCGGCGCGGCGGCGATCGCCGGCGCCTATGCGCTGCTGTTGGTGGTCGGCGCGGGCTTGGGCGGCACCGACCCGCTCGCCCCGATCCCCGCCTGGTCCGGTCAACACCGGGAGCTGGCCTTCCAGACCATCAAGTCCACGGGCGACCTGGATCGTGAAGTCGCGCAGGCCCAGGGCAAGGGTCAGGCCGTGATGCTCGATTTCTATGCGGACTGGTGCGTGTCGTGCAAGGAGATGGAAAAGTACACCTTCACGGATCCGGCCGTTCAGGCGACACTCAAGGATGTGGTGCTGCTGCGCGCCAACGTCACGGCCAACGATACGGATGACCAAGCCTTGTTGAAACGATTCGGAATCTATGGACCCCCCACCATTGCGTTTTACGGTATCGACGGTCATGAACGCGCGCCGTATCGTGTCGTCGGCTTCATGAAGGCACCGGAGTTCGCCGCACTCAGCGCCAAGGCTGTGGGCCGCGCGGCGGCCGCCTCATGACGCCGGTTGCGCGCGCGGTCGTCGCCTTCGTCCTGGTGGCCGGCGCCGGGCCCGCCGGCTTCCTGATCTATCACACGGTGTTCGACAAGCACCCGCTGCCGGGGCGGCAGTCCGGTGCGCCGACGAGTTCGCCCTTGAGCTCTGCGCCCGCCTCGGCACCCGGGTCGGCTCCGGTTTCGGTGCCAACCCCGGCAACGACGCCCGCCCAGACCACCAGCACCGGCGGAACGGCACCGCTGACCCTGCCGGCCGCCGTGGCGTTGCCGGACAGCAACGGCACCATGCACCATCTCGCCGAATACCGCGGCCGCCCGCTGGTGTTGAACTTCTGGGCAACGTGGTGCGAGCCGTGCCGGCGCGAAATCCCGCTGCTGCAGGCTTTGCACAAGGACCGGGGTGACGCGGTCCAGATCGTCGGTGTCGCGGTGGATTTCCAGAAGGACGTGCTGCGATACGCCCAGGCGCGCGGCATCACTTACCCGCTACTGATGGGCGAGAAGGACGGGCTCGCCGCCGTGAACGCCTTCGGCATGCAGACGGTGTTTCCCTTTACGATTTTTGCCGACGCCAGCGGCAACATTGTCGCCGTCAAAATCGGCGAATTGCATGCCGATGAGGCGCGGCTGATCCTCGCGCAAGTGACCGCGGTCGATGCCGGCAAGCGCGCTCTGGCCGACGCCCGCGAGGCGGTGACGGACGGTCTGCGCAGCCTCGCCATTGCGCGCGCGCAACAGCCCGCCGGCCACACTCTTGGCGCAGGCGGAAAGTCGTGATCTTGCGCAAATTTACCCCTAAAGGTACCCAAACGCCTGCAACTTAGGGTAAATTCGCCGCGCTTTGCTTGAGTGGACGAAGGTCCGATCCCTATGGCGCGAATCCTCCTGGTCAACGGCCCGAACCTGAACCTCCTGGGCACGCGGGAGCCGGAGATCTATGGCGCCGACACCCTCGGTGACATCGAGTCGCGCGCGACCGCGGTGGCCAGGGAATGTGGCCACGAGCTCGCGGCCTTCCAGAGCAACGCCGAACATGAACTGATTGGGCGGATCCACCAGGCGGGTCGTGAATCCACGGACTTCCTGATTCTCAACCCGGGGGCTTTCACCCACACCAGTGTTGCACTGCGGGATGCCATTGCCGCGGTGCGATTGCCGTTCCTGGAAGTGCACCTGAGCAACGTCCACGCCCGCGAGGCGTTCCGCCGCCAGTCCTATTTTTCGGACATCGCGGTCGGCTCCATCGTCGGGCTGGGTGCCTACGGTTATGAACTCGCGGTACGGGCGGTCGCGCGGCTGCTGGCGCGCACCTCGGCCAGCCACCCGTAAAACGCGGGCAACCAGAACACCATATTTTAAGGGGAGCAGTCTCGGCATGGATATTCGCAAGGTCAAAAAGCTGATCGAGCTTCTGGAGGAATCCGGAATCGCGGAAATTGAAATCAAGGAAGGCGAAGAAGCCGTCCGCATCAGCCGTATGCCCACCGGCGCGTTCGCCACCCATGCTCCCATGCCGATGGCGGCGGCACCGCCCGCGCCGGTGGCCATCGCCGCCCCGGTCGAAGCGCCGGCCAAGCCGCGCGCCAACGAACACGTCGTGACCGCGCCCATGGTGGGGACCTTCTATGCGGCGGCGACCCCGGGCGCCAAGGCTTTCGTCGACATCGGCGATGAGGTCAAGATCGGCCAGCCGCTGTGCATCATCGAAGCCATGAAGATGATGAATCAGATCGAGGCCGACAAGAGCGGCAAGATCACCTCCGTCATGGCGCAGAACGGCGATCCGGTCGAGTTCGGCCAGCCCCTCTTCGTCATCGAATAACCCATGCTCGAAAAACTCGTCATCGCCAATCGCGGCGAAATAGCGCTGCGCATCCTGCGCGCCTGCAAGGAACTGGGCATCAAGACCGTCGCCGTGCACTCGACGGCCGACTACAGCCTCAAGCACGTGCTGCTCGCCGATGAAAGTGTATGCATCGGGCCGCCGGCCTCGCAGCTGAGCTACCTGAACATGCCCGCGATCATCAGCGCGGCCGAAGTGACCGACGCCGGCGCCATCCACCCCGGCTACGGGTTCCTGTCCGAGAACGCGGATTTCGCCGAACGCGTCGAGAACAGCGGCTTTATCTTCGTCGGCCCCAAGGCCGAGACCATCCGTCTGATGGGCGACAAGGTTTCCGCCATTCGCGTGATGAAGGGCTACGGTGTGCCGTGTGTGCCCGGCTCGGACGGCCCGCTGGGACCCGAGGCGGAGGAAAACCTGCGCATCGCCCGGGATATCGGCTATCCGGTGATCATCAAAGCCTCCGGCGGCGGCGGCGGCCGCGGCATGCGCGTGGTGCACACCGAAGCGTCGCTGCTGAACGCCATCAATATCACCAAGGCCGAGGCGCTCGCCGCGTTCAACAACGACCAGGTCTACATGGAGAAATTCCTGGAGCGGCCGCGGCACATCGAATTCCAGGTGCTGGCGGACGGTCAGGGCAACGTCATTCACCTGGGCGAACGCGACTGCTCCATGCAGCGCCGCCACCAGAAGGTCATCGAGGAGGCGCCGGCCCCGGGCATCACCGCCCGGCAGCGCAAGATCATGGGCGAGCGGTGCATCGACGCGGTGCGCTCGGTCGGCTACCGCAGCGCCGGCACGCTCGAATTCCTGTACCAGGATGGCGAGTTCTACTTCATCGAGATGAACACCCGCATCCAGGTGGAGCACCCGGTGACGGAGGCGATCACGGGCATCGATCTGGTGAAGGCGCAACTGCTGATCGCCGCCGGCGAGAAGCTGCCCTACACCCAGGGGGATGTGCAGATCCGCGGCCACGCGATCGAATGCCGCATCAATGCCGAAGATGCCAAGACGTTCATGCCCTCCCCGGGACCGATCCGTCTGTGGCATCCGCCCGGCGGCCCCGGCGTGCGCATCGACAGCCATGTCTACTCCGGCTACAACGTGCCGCCCAACTACGACTCGCTGATCGGCAAGGTGATCACCCACGCCGAGACGCGCGAGGCGGCGATCGCGCGCATGAAGAACGCGCTGGGCGAGATGGTCATCGAAGGCATCAAGACCAACATCGCGCTGCACCAGGAAATCTTCAATCACCAGGCCTTCGGCGCCGGCGGCCAGGACATCCATTACCTGGAGAGGCGCCTGGGGCTGCGCTGAAGGCCATGCCGTTTCTGGAACTGACCCTGGAGCTGCAGGGACTGGCCCCGCAGACGGCCGAAGAGGCGACATTTGATCTGGGCGCGCTGTCGGTCACGTTGACGGACAGTCGCGATGACGCAATCCTCGAGCCGGCACCCGGTGAGATACGCCTGTGGCCCGCCACCCGCCTGCAGGCGCTGTTCGCCGACGGCACCGACGCCGGTGCCGTGAGCGGCGCGCTGGCGCAGCGGCTGGGCGTGGACCGCAGCCGGATCCAGCCGCGCATCATCGAAGATCGGCTCTGGGAACGCGAATGGCTCAAGGACTTCCACGCCATGCGTTTCGGCGCGCGCCTGTGGGTGTGTCCGCGCCACGAAGTGGTGACCGATCCGGACGCGGTCGTGGTGCTGCTGGATCCGGGTCTGGCCTTCGGCACCGGCACCCACGCCAGCACCGCGATGTGCCTGGAATGGCTCGATGCGCACTGTCCGCGCGGCGCGCGGGTCATCGACTTCGGCTGTGGTTCCGGAATTCTCGCGATCGCGGCCCTGAAGCTGGGTGCCGAGCGTGCCTGGTGTCACGACATCGATCCGCAGGCGCTGCTCGCCACGGCGCAGAATGCGCAGGCGAACCGTGTGGCGAGCGCCACGGTGATCTGCGCGCTGCCGATCGAACTGCCCGCCGCGGTGGACGTGTTGCTGGCCAACATCCTGTCCGGTCCGCTGTGCGCCCTTGCGGAATCCTTCGCCGCGCGGGTGCGGCCCGGCGGTCACGTCATTCTTTCGGGTCTCATGGCGCACCAGGCGGCGGAGGTGACAGCGGCCTACGACGCATGGTTTGATACCACCCCAATTGCGGTGCGCGATGGTTGGGTTGCATTGCATGCCGCGCGCCGCGTTTAGCGGCCCGACACGGACCGCCTAGGACCGAACGCCGGTATGTTCACCGTCTGCTTCAAGTGCAACCTGCGGCTCACCGTCACCGCGACTGACCTGCGCGCAGCGCAGGGCTACGTGCGATGCGGGCGCTGCCACAACGTGTTCAATGCGCTCGCGGCACTGGCGGATGATCCCGCCGCGCTGCCGAACCAGCCGGTGCTGACGCCGCCCGAGTCCCCGGCCCCGCCGCCCGCCGCGGCCGTCACGGAAGATCTCGGCTCGACCGACGCCTCGCTGGAATTCAATCCTGCGTCGACCAACATCAACGAGGTGTTCATCGAGGCAGTCCCCGGGGAACGCACCGGCACTTTTGAATCCATCATTCTGGTCGGCGACGACACCCCGGGCGCCGCCGAACCGGCGGATGAAGAGCCGGTTCTGGCACCGCCGGCGCCGCCGGCGCCGCCGGCACCGTCGGTGCCGGCCTTCGAACCTGTGGCGCAGATCCCAGCCCCTCCTGCGCCGCCGCCGCCCGCAGCGGAGGAGGAGATCCCGTTCATGAGCACCTGGTCCAGCGCACCGGTGAGCCCCGCGGCGGCGGGATTTGCCGTCAGCGCGGCCACCGCCCGCGACCCGGCGGGTACCATCCGTGCACCTGAGCCCGCTGCGAGCGCCACGGCCCCTGAAGACACGGCGGCTGAGATGGTCCTGCTCGATGCGGGGCGTGCGCCGGCTCGCGTGCCGCGCTGGGCTCAGCAAGGCGCCGTGGCGCTCTTGATCCTGTGCCTGATCGTGCAGCTGCTGCATCACTATCGCAGCGCGCTCGCGCAGACCGCCGTGCTGCATCGCCCGCTGACGACGCTCTATCAGGCCCTGGGTCAGCCGCTCGACCCCCACTGGGACGTCAGCCGCTATGAGATCCGCCAACTGGGTGCGTCGACGGATGGCACTGCCGCCGGCAACTTGATGGTGCGGGCCAGCATCAGCAATCGCGCGATCCGCGATCAGCCGCTGCCGCTGTTGCGCGTGGTCATGCAGGACCGCTTCGGCAACCGCGTGGCCGCTCGCGATCTGAAGCCTGCCGAGTACCTGGGCCGCGGCGCACCACAGGTGAGCCTCATGGCCCCGGGACAGCGCGTGGATGTGCAGGTGGTGTTCCACGATCCCGGACAGGCCGCCACCGGCTTCGAGATCGACGCGTGCATGGCCGGTCATGGGCGCACCGTCACCTGCGCCAACGACCCCGCCGCCCACTGATGCGCCCTGCCATGAAGATTGGTCCGTGGCAACTGCCGGCGCACGCGGTGCTCGCGCCCATGGCCGGGGTCACGGATCGCCCGTTCCGCATCCTCGCCCGAAAGTTCGGCGCGGGATTGGCCGCCTCCGAAATGCTCACCAGCGATACGAGCCTGTGGCACACACCCAAGTCAAGGCATCGGCTGGATCACACCGGTGAGCCGGAGCCCAGGGTGGTGCAGCTGGCGGGCGCAGAACCGGCGATCATCGCGCAGGCCGCGCGACTCAACGTGGACATGGGCGCGCAGATCATCGACATCAACATGGGCTGTCCCGCCAAGAAGGTTTGCGGTCGCTCCTGCGGGTCCGCGCTGCTGCGCGATGAGCCGCTGGTCGCCGCCATCCTGGATGCGGTGGTGCGAGCGGTCAGCGTGCCAGTGACGCTCAAGATTCGTACCGGCTGGGACCGCGACAGCATCAATGGCGTGCGAATTGCACAGCTGGCAGAAAGTCACGGCATTCAGTCGCTTGCCGTGCACGGACGGACGCGCGCCGACCGTTATGCGGGCGAGGCCGAGTACGACACCATCCGCAATATCAAATCCCAGGTACGAATTCCAGTGTTCGCTAATGGTGATATTGATTCACCGCAGAAGGCGCACGCAGTACTTGCAAACACCGGCGCTGACGGAGTAATGATCGGGCGCGCGAGCCACGGTGCACCGTGGATTTTTCGCGATGTCAACGCCTTGCTGAATGACGAGAAGCCGCCCGATGCACTGGCGCCGCACGAGCTGCGTGATATTATTCTCGAGCATCTGGTTTCTCTGTACGGCTTCTATGGCGAAGCATCGGGAGTCCGGATCGCACGCAAACATATAAGCTGGTACTGCGACCGACTTTCCGTCCCGGAAAGTATCCGGCGAGCATTGCTGGCTGCAGGGAACACGGTCGAACAGTTCGGGCTGGCTGAGAATCACTTTGACGGGTGGGCCGAAGCGGATCGGGTCGCCGTCAGCTGTGGAACGCGGTCGGGGAGCGCACATGGTAGTCAGGAAGAATGGTCGGACCCGCATCGCCAGTACTGCGAGGTCCAATAGCAAGGATCTGCCCCTGCGCACCCACACGGAACGGGCCCTCATTGATTACTTCGCCAGCCTCAATGGCCATCGTCCGGCGCACCTGTACGACCTGGTGCTGCGTGAAGTCGAGGAGCCGCTGCTGAAGGCCGTGCTCGACTACACCGAGGGCAATCAGGTCCGGGCTGCCGATATTCTCGGCATCAACCGCGGGACCTTGCGCAAGAAGCTGCGGCTGCACGGCATCGCCGGCTGATATACCTGCCACGCTGCCCGTTGGGGCCGCGGGAGACCGACCTTCCATGCTGCAACCTGTGCGACGGGCACTGATTTCCGTGTCCGACAAGACCGGTATCACGGAGCTCGCCCGTGCGCTGGCGGCGCGCGGCATCGAAATCCTGTCGACCGGAGGCACGGCGCGCCTGCTGCGCGATGCGGCGCTGCCCGTGCGCGAAGTGGCCGACTACACGGGCTTCCCGGAAATGATGGACGGGCGCATCAAGACGCTGCATCCGAAGATTCACGGCGGACTGCTGGCGCGTCGCGGCATCGATGATGCGGCCATGGCCGAGCACCAGATCGCGCCCATCGATCTGCTCATCGTCAATCTCTATCCGTTTGCCAGCACCGTCGCCCGAGGCGAATGCAGCTACCAGGAAGGCATCGAGAACATCGACATCGGCGGACCCGCGATGCTGCGCGGCGCCGCCAAGAACCACGAATTTGTCACGGTCGTCGTGGATCCGCTCGACTATCCGCGACTGCTCGCCGAGCTGACCGCTCACCAGGGACACACCACTTTCGAACTGCGCGCGGCGCTCGCCGCCAGCGCCTATGCGCATACGGCGGGCTACGACACCATGGTCGCGCAATGGCTCATGCGGCAGCATCGCATGGTGCCGGTGAACTTTCCGCCGACACTGCCACTGGTGTTTGAGAAGGTCCAGGATCTGCGCTACGGCGAGAACCCGCATCAGCAGGCCGCGTTTTACCGACCCGCCGCCGCTGCGGCCTCGGGTCTTGCGGCGGCGCACGCGCTGCAGGGCAAGGAGCTGTCGTTCAACAACATCGCGGATGCCGATACCGCCATCGAGTGCGTGCGGCAATTCGCCCAGGCGGCCTGCGTAATCGTAAAACACGCCAATCCCTGCGGCGTCGCCGAGGCCGGCAAGCTCGCATCAGCGTATGAGGCGGCCTATCGCACCGATCCGGTCTCCGCCTTCGGCGGCATCATCGCCTTCAACCAGGAACTGGACGCCGCGACTGCGCGCAGCATCATCGGCCGGCAATTCGCCGAAGTGATTGCGGCGCCGGGCGTCACCGCGGCGGCCCGCGAGGTGCTGGCACAGAAGCCGGACATCCGGGTACTGGTGGTGGCGCGGGCGGCCCACGCGGATACCGCTGCCGCCACCGGCGATGTCGAGATGCGCAGCATCGCCGGCGGACTCCTCGTCCAGACCAGCGATAACGCGCTCATCGGCGATGCCGGCCTCAATATCGTGACACGCCGCGCGCCGACGGCGCAGGAACTGTCGGACCTCGCCTTCGCGTGGCGCGTGTGCAAGTTCGTAAAATCCAATGCCATCGTCGTGGCACGCGCGGGCGCTACCCTCGGTGTCGGTGCCGGACAGATGAGCCGCGTGTATTCGACGCGCCTCGCGGCATTGAAGGCCGCAGACGCAAAGCTCGAAGTCGCAGGTTCGGTGCTCGCATCGGACGCATTCTTCCCGTTTCGCGACGGGCTCGAAGCCGCCGCCGAGCTGGGCGTGCGGGCCGTCATCCAGCCCGGCGGCTCCAAGCGTGATGCCGATGTGATCGCGGCCGCCGATGAACACGACCTGGCCATGGTCTTCACCGGCATGCGCCATTTCCGGCATTGAGGAGCGGCGCCATGAAGGTTCTGATCATCGGTGGCGGCGGCCGGGAACATGCCCTGGCCTGGAAGTGCGCCGCCGAGGCAGGGGTCGATGAAGTCCTGGTCGCACCGGGCAATGCCGGCACCGCCGCCGAACCGCGCGTGCGCAATGTCGCGGTGGGCGCCGAGGATGTGGCGGGCCTGGTGGCGCTGGCGGTGGCGGAGGAAGTCGACCTGACGATCGTCGGACCGGAAGGTCCGCTGGTCGCGGGGGTCGTGGACGCCTTTGCCGCACAGGGCCTGCAATGCTTCGGGCCCACCCGTCTCGGGGCGCGACTCGAAGGCTCCAAGGCCTTCTGCAAGGAATTCCTGCAGCGCCACGGCATTCCCACCGCCGCCTCCCGCACCTTCACCCAGACCACATTCGATCCGGCCTATGTGCGTTCACGACCGGTGCCACTCGTCGTGAAGGCCAGCGGCCTCGCCGCGGGCAAGGGCGTCGTGATCGCAGACACGCACGACGCGGCGATCCGCGCCGCGCAGCAGATGTTCGGCGGCCAGTTTGGCGCCGCCGGCAACGTGGTGGTCATCGAAGACTTCCTGGAAGGCGAGGAAGTGAGCTTCATCGTCATGGCCGATGGCACCCATTCGCTGGCGCTCGCGACCTCGCAGGACCATAAGCGGTTGCTGGATGGGGACCTGGGTCCGAACACCGGTGGCATGGGCGCCTATTCGCCCGCGCCGATCGTCACGCCGGCGCTGCAGGAGCGCATCATGCGCGAGGTCATCGAACCCACCCTGCGCGGCCTCGCCGCCGATGGCACTCCCTACACCGGGTTCCTGTATGCCGGACTGATGATCGCGGCGGACGGCACACCCAATGTGCTGGAGTACAACTGCCGCTTCGGCGATCCGGAGACGCAACCGGTGCTGTCGCGACTGCGCTCGGATCTGACCGGACTGTGCACGGCCGCGCTCGCTGGCCGCTTAGATAGCGTGCGCGCCGTTTGGGATTCGCGTGCCGCCCTGGGCGTGGTGCTGGCCGCGGCGGGCTACCCGGAAACGGTTCGCAAGGGCGATGTGATCCGCGGGCTCGATGCCGCGGCTCGTTTGCCCGGCAAAGTGTTCCACGCGGCCACGCGCGTGACGGGCGATGGCGAGTCGCGCACTGTGACCACCGATGGCGGGCGCGTACTGTGCGCGGTGGGCCTCGGGGATTCGGTGCGCGCCGCGCAGGCCGAAGCCTACGCCCTCGCGCAGTGCATCAGCTGGCCGGGGATGCAGTATCGCCGCGACATCGGCTATCGGGCGGTGGCACGGGAGTCCTAGAAGCTCGCCCGCACGAAAAGTTCAGGGCCACGCAGACTGATGCCCACGAGACCGGGATCTGCGTCCGTCACCGATTCGAGTTTCAGCCGCACCATCGAGTAGCCGGCACCGATCGCGACATTCTCCGCGAACCGAAACTGGGCGTCGGCGTGAAAATCGCTGAGCACCCCGGAGGTGCCGTTGCGCGCGGCGTGCAGATACTGGGCGAGTGCCGTCACGGAAAACCGGCGCGTGATCCGCCAAGCCGATTGCAGCGCGGGAGTTGGCAACGCGCCGGCGACCGAGGTCTCATAACTGGCGAAGCGCGCCGGCACATTGCCGCGCACGTCCAGATCCATGGCATGCACGCCGAGACCCGCCGCCAATTCGAACCGGTCGTTCTGGATGATGGCGTAGGTCCAGGTGAGACCCATGACGCGCCACTGCAGCGATGTGCCCACGGAATCCCCGGGACTGAACGTCTGGGTGCCAAAGACGATCGGAGCGCTGAGCGTAGTCGTGCCGGCCTGATCCAGTTCCAGATAATCAACGGTGATCCGATTGCGGTCACGCAACCGGAACATGAGTTCTACCGTGCCATCATTCTCGGACGGTCGAAAACCCAGATTCCCACCGGACAGCGGGGTGCCGCCCGAGGATTGCCCCGGCGGGTCCAGGCGCAGTTCGGTACTGACCGTGTCGTGAATGAAGCTCGCCCGCAGCGCGAAGCGATCGGTGATCGGACTGGGTGTCTGCGCATCACCGGTGAAGAAATCATCGGCCGCGCACGCGGGTCGCATTGCGGCGATCGCCATGCAGGTGAGCAGGCACAGTGCGAGAGGGGACCAGGCACGCTGCGGCGAGTGGCTCATGATTTGCGACAACGCTCCGCCGGTTGAAGGCTCGCCGCATCATCCAACATGCGATCGGCGTGCGCCAGAGTCGCAGCGTGGCGACGGTGGCACGGGTGCCTGTACATAACATCCAGGCCCCGCGCAGCCACTTAAGTTCAGCGCTTCATTGCCTCGAAGAACTCGGCGTTGGACTTGGTGTCCTTCATCTTGTCCAGCAGGAACTCCACCGATGCGAGCTCATCCATCGGATGCAGGAGCTTGCGCAGAATCCAGATCTTGGCGAGCTCGCCGTGTTCGGTGATGAGCTCTTCCTTGCGCGTGCCGGAGCGGTTGATATTCACCGCCGGGAAGACGCGCTTTTCGGCGATGCGCCGATCCAGGTGGATTTCGCTGTTGCCGGTGCCCTTGAATTCCTCGTAGATCACATCATCCATCTTGGAGCCGGTATCGATGAGTGCAGTGGCCAGAATGGTCAGACTGCCGCCCTCTTCAATATTGCGGGCCGCGCCAAAGAAGCGCTTGGGACGCTGCAGGGCATTGGCGTCCACACCGCCCGTGAGCACCTTGCCGGATGAGGGGACCACGGTGTTGTAGGCGCGCGCCAGACGCGTGATCGAATCGAGCAGGATGACCACATCCTTCTTGTGCTCGACCAGGCGCTTGGCCTTCTCGATGACCATCTCGGCAACCTGCACGTGACGGGCCGCCGGCTCATCGAACGTGCTGGAGACCACTTCGCCCTTCACGGTGCGCTGCATCTCGGTGACCTCTTCCGGGCGCTCATCGATGAGCAGCACGATCAGGTACACCTCGGGCTGGTTGTTGGTGATGGCGGTGGCGATGTTCTGCAGCAGCATGGTCTTGCCCGCTTTGGGCGGGGAGACGATCAGGCCGCGCTGGCCCCGGCCGATGGGCGACATCAGGTCGATCATGCGGGCGGTCAGGTCCTCGGTGGACCCGTTGCCGCGCTCCAGGCGCAGGCGGCGCGTCGGATGCAGCGGGGTGAGATTCTCGAACAGCACCTTGTTGCGCGAGCTGTCCGGGGAATCAAAGTTGATCTCACCGACCTTCAGCAGCGCGAAATACCGCTCGCCATCCTTGGGCGGACGGATGAGGCCGGAGAGGGTGTCACCGGTGCGCAGGTTGAAGCGGCGGATCTGGCTCGGGCTCACGTAAATGTCGTCGGGGCCTGCCAGATAGGAACTATCGGAGGAGCGCAGGAAGCCGAAGCCGTCCTGCAGGATCTCCAGCACGCCATCGCCGTAGATGTTCTCGCCGTTGCGGGCGTGCGCCTTCAGGATCGAGAAGATGATGTCCTGCTTGCGCGAGCGGGCCATGCTCTCCAGGCCCATGGACTCGGCAAGCTTCACCAGATCGGTGATCGGCCGGGACTTCAGCTCCGTTAGGTTCATGGAGCTGCGCGACTGGGTCAGCTCGGCGGCACTGATGACCTCGCCGTCCTCGCCCCCGTCAAACGCTTCCGGCTCCAGATCGTCCGGCCGACCGTTCGCACGGTTGCCGTCGCGATTGCCGTCACGGTTGTTGTTGCCGCCGCCGTTATCGCGGTTGCCATCCCGATTGCCGTTGCCGTGGCGCGGGCCCTTGTTTGGCCGATTGCGCCCCTGATTGCCCAGATACCCTCTCACAGATTCGATCCTGCTTGACCGGCTAGCCGCTCGGACAGATGTGATTCCAGGAAGGCGGACAACTGCGACTTGGACACGGCGCCCACCTTTTGGGCCTCGACGGACCCGTTCTTGAACAGAATAAGTGTTGGAATGCCGCGAATGCCGAACGTGCGCGGCGTCTGCGGATTGGCATCGATATCGATCTTGGCGATTTTAAGGCGGTCCTTATATTCACCGGCGATCTCATCGAGAATCGGCGCGATCATCTTGCAGGGGCCACACCATTCAGCCCAGAAATCCAGCAAGACGGGCTTGTCGGACTTCAGAACGTCCTGGCTAAAGGTGGCATCGGTGGTGTGCACAATGTGCGAACTACTCACGCGGTTCATCCTCCATGGGAGAACTAAAAAGTTCGGGTTGAGGGAAGAAAATTTGAGGCTTGGGCCTGTGATTTACAGGGGGTGTCTACAGGGGGGCGACGGCGAAAGCCGTGCCAGAAACACCCGTTAAACGGTTACACTGTGATCTATAGTCTATGGATAGGGGAAATGAAAAACTTGATGGCAGGTGGGGCTCCGTTTGGCCGCGACCTAGGGCTGCTTTTCGCCCAGTCGCAATAGAACCCCTGTCTTGAGTACCTTTTTAGCGCTTCCCACCGCCATTTTCAAGGCCCAATTCCGCAACCCCATGGTTCCCCACAAACAATGAGTGATCTGCCTCCCACTTCCACGCGATTTGACACCCTGGGGCTGGACGCCTCGCTGCTCGCCGGCATCCACGGCGCCGGCTTCACCCACGGCACGCCGATCCAGTCCCAGACGCTGCCGGTAGCGCTCACCGGGCGGGATGTGGCCGGCCAGGCCCAGACCGGCACCGGCAAGACCGCCGCGTTCCTGATCGCGCTGTACAACCTGCTGCTCACAAAGCCGGCGCCGGCGGGCCGCACCCCCACCTCCGTCCGCGCACTGGTCGTCGCGCCGACGCGGGAGCTTGCGGTGCAGATCCACCATGACGCCGAAATTCTCGGCAAGCATACCGGCCTGCGCACCGCGGTCGTCTACGGCGGTACTGACTACGAGAAGCAGCGCCGCCAGCTCGAGGGCGGCATCGATGTGCTGATCGGCACGCCGGGGCGGCTCATCGATTACTTCAAGCAGCATGTCTTTGACCTGCGCCACGCCCAGGTTCTGGTACTGGATGAAGCCGACCGGATGTTCGACCTGGGATTCATCGCCGACATCCGCTTCCTGATGCGCCGGCTGCCGCCGCCGGAGCGGCGCCTGTCGATGCTGTTCTCCGCGACGCTCTCGCAGCGGGTGCTGGAACTCGCCTACGAGCACATGAACAACCCGGAACTGGTGCGCATCGAGCCGGACAAGATGACGGTCGATCGGGTCCGGCAGATCATGTACTACCCCTCCATGGAGGAGAAACTGCCGCTGCTGATCGCGCTCTTGCGCCAGGCCGACGCCCGGCGGACCATGATTTTCGTCAACACCAAGCGCATGGCCGAGCGGCTCGAAACGGTGCTCAACGCCAACGGCTTCAATGCCCAGGCGATCTCCGGGGACGTGCCGCAGCCCAAGCGGCTGCGGTTCCTGCGCGACTTTCACAATGGCGATCTGGCGGTGCTGATTGCCACCGATGTGGCCTCCCGCGGCCTGCATATCCCCGATGTCAGCCACGTCTTCAATTTCGACCTGCCGCAGGATGCCCCGGACTACGTGCATCGCATCGGTCGCACAGCCCGTGCCGGCGCCGAGGGGGATGCCATCAGCTTCGCCTGCGAGGAGTTCGCGGTATCACTGCCGGAGATCGAGGCCTATATCGGTCACAAGGTGCCCTACTCGCCGATTGATCTGGAGCTGCTCGCCACCGTGCAGCTCGCCCCCGGCACGCAGCGCGAAGCAAATTCAGGCGGCTTTGGCGCCCGCCGCGGGGGCGGCGGGCGTCCGCCGGCCCGTCGGCGACCCAGTGGCCCCGGCGGTCCGCGGCGGCGTCCGGGCGGCCACTAGCGCAAACCGGAGTCGGGACCTGCGAGGTCCGTGATCCGATCCACCGCGGGCCACGGATCATGGTCGCGCACCGTCCCTTCGGAGTCCGGGTGACGCAGGCCGATCACCCAGCGGATGCCCGCGGCGCGCGCCGCCGCCAGTACCGCCGGACTGTCATCCACGAACAGGGTGCGTTGCGGGTCGAACGGTTCGGTCAGGCGCACGCTCTCCCAGAAGCGCCGATCCTCCTTCGGCCAGGCGAAACTGTGCGAGCTGAAAACCGCATCGAGGTAGCCCGATACGCCGGTGCGCTCATCCTTGATCGCCAGCGACTCCGGATGGGCATTGGTGAACAGCACCAGGCGCTTGCCGTTGCGGCGCAGGGTTTCCAGGAACTGCGGCACGCCGGCCAGCCACTGCACCTCGTGCATCGAGGCACGCTTGAGCGCCGCGACATCCAGCTCAAGCTCCCGACTCCAGAATGCCACGCTGTACCACTCCAGGGTGCCCTCGCGCTCACGGAAACGCGGTACCAGCTGCGCGCGTGCCTCCTCGAGGGTGATGCCGCGGGCCTGCGCCCAGGCGCGCGGAATGGTGTGCCGCCAGAAGCGCGTATCAAACGCCAGATCGAGCAGCGTGCCGTCAAGATCGAGCAGCACCGTGTCGATGGCGGACCAGTCGGGAAGGTCGGGTCGAGTCATTGCGTTGCGCAGCATATCGCGCCAATGGCGTCCGTCCAGCGCCTCCGTTAAGCTAGCTGCATTGAATATCGCGCAATCGGCGGCGAGTCCGCACAATTCGACCGGCTATGGCGGATAACGAAGACAACGTCGATCGCGAACTGTTCCGCAATATCGAGAAACTGCGCGCCCTGCGGATCGCGCATCGCGATCTCGACGACGTCATTCACCGCCTCTCCCTGGACATGCACATCGATGAGTTGCAGTTGAAGCGTCTGAAGAAGCGCAAACTGATGCTCAAGGATCAGATCACGATCCTTGAAAGCCAGCTCATCCCCGATCTGAACGCTTAAGGCACGCGCACCAACCCGGCAATGGACAGCGCCAGCAGCGGAATCCGGGTTTTCTTCGCGCAGCTGGCTTCGCCCCAGGTGCTGACGGAGATCATCTCGATCGTCGTGGCCGCGGCGCTCGCCGTGGCCGGCGGGCGCTACGCCCGCATCTGGACCCAGCGCTCGATCCGCACAGACGACCATACCTGGCTGAGCGCGAGCCTCGAGGCCACGGTGCTCGCGGCACCGATGTTCATCGGCGTGCTCGCGCTGTTCCTGCTGCACCTGTTGCTGTCCCGCTATGGCGCGCGCGCCGACCTCTTGTACGTGGCGCTGGAGCTCACCCTGGCCCTGGCCGTGGTACGCCTGGGCGCCTACGCCATGCGTCTGCTGCTGGGCCGCGAAACCTGGTTTGACGCCTGGGAGGGCCGCATCGCGGTGGCGGTATGGCTGGTCATCGCCCTGGAGCTGCTCGGCTGGCTGGAGAAAATCCAGAGCACCCTTGAGCGCGTCCACCTGATTCCGGGGCGCAACATGTTCACGCTCTGGGAGTTGGTCAAGGGCATCGTGGTCGTCACGGTGTTCGTGTTCGTGACCACCTTCGTGGCCCGGACCGTGGAACGGCGCCTGATGCGCCTCAATTCCATCGCACTGTCCACCCGCATCGGCATATCAAAGTTCACCTACTTCGTGCTGCTCGGCATCGGCGTGCTGCTGGGGATCAATGCAGCGGGCGTCGATGTAACCACCTTGAACGTGCTCACCGGCGGCATCGGCATCGGGCTCGGCTTCGGACTGCAGACCATCGCCGGCAATTTCGTCAGCGGCTTTGTGCTGCTCATCGACAAGTCCATCAAGCCCGGGGATGTGATCAGCTTCACCGGTCACACCGGCACCAGCACCGAGAATTTCGGCTGGGTGCAGGAACTGCGCGGCCGCTATGTCGTCGTACGCGACCGCGACGGGGTCGAGACTCTGGTCCCCAATCAGAATCTGATCACCAATTCGGTCATCAACTGGAGCTATTCGGACAAGCGCGTGCGGCTGCGGCTGCCGGTGATGATCAGCTATGACGATGACCCGGAGGTCGCGCTCGAGGCGCTGCTGGAGGCCGTCCGGGACCACCCTCGGATCCTGCGCGAGCCCTCCCCGGTGTCGCGGCTGATGGCGTTCGAGGACTACGGCATGCGCCTAGAGGTCCGGTTCTGGATTGCCGACCCGATGAACGGCGTCAACAATGTGCGCTCGGATGTGAACCGCGCGATCTGGCGTGTGTTCCGCAGCCGCCACATCAAGATACCGGTGGCGCAGCGGGAGCTGCGGATACTGCCGTCCTCCGAGCGTCAGGGTGCGCCGGCAGATGAGGGGCGGCCCGGCCCCCTGTAGACTCACCGCCTCATATGCCCCTTATCGTCTCTGAATGGCTGGTCGTGCCGGATGCGGATCTGAGCTTCAGCGCCATTCGCTCGCCGGGGCCTGGCGGCCAGAATGTGAACAAGGTAGCGACCGCGGTGCAGATGCGGTTCGATCTGGCGAACACCCAGGCTTTGAATGCCGGGGTCAAACAGCGCATCCGCGCGCGCGCCGGGCACCGGCTGAATGACGATGGCACGCTGCTGTTCGTGGCCCGCGCCCACCGCTCGCAGGAGCGCAATCGGGCCGATGCGCTGGAGCGGCTACGGCAGCTGATCCTTGCGGCACTCGAGCCGCCGCGACCGCGCAAGGCCACCCGCCCGACCAAAGCCTCGAAGGAACGGCGCCTGGTGGGGAAGGCGCACCAGCAGCGCCGCAAGGTGCTGCGCGGCCGGGTCCGCGGCGAGGACTGATCTAAGGCGCGGCGGGCTCTTCCCAACCCGGATCCATGTGATAGGGGACTCCCAGCGTCAGCATCTGGATGCGGCGCACGGTTCCCGCTTCGATGCGCAACACCACCAGCGCCTCGATGCTCGCCGGCTGCGCGAGCGCCCGCGATGCCAGCGTGTGACCCTGCGTCAGCCGCAGTGCGCGGGTGCCGGCCTGATCGAGGTTCGCCCACAGCACGACGGTGCCGTACTCCGGATCGACGGCCACCACACGACGATGGTGAATGCGGGAAATAGACGAAAAATAGCCGCTCTGCAGCTGCTCGCGACATCCCAGCGCGGCGAGATTGAAGTGACTGTCGCCGATCAGCACCTTGGGGTTGCCGCTGACGCGCGCACCGTTTTCATAGCGGACGCAGTCCTCGGCAACGGGCAGCGTGGCCTTGGGATCAAAGTGCGCAAGGGAATTCAGCCACTCCACGGCGACGCCGCTCAGTTGCTCACGGGTGGCCCGCTGTACCGCCGGCAGCGGCACCAGCCAGGCGGAGTCGGCGGCCGCGCGCGAGTTGGTGGCGTCAACGCCGGCGTCGCTCCATTCGGGACCGGCGCCCTTGCGGTAGAAGAGCGTCTCCACTTCGCTGATGCGTCGGTCGCGCACTTTCAGGCGCACGGCCATCATTACCAGGTTGTCGAACTCCCGCATGGTGCCCACAAAGGTGATCTGCTGCGTCTGCGGGTCGGGATAGAACTGCTGGGCGGCGCCGACGCCGCTCGCGGTGTTCCAGAAGCCGTCCCCGAGCTGCAGCTCCTGCCCGTCCTCCGTGAACCGGACGTGCTCATCCAGGTTCAGCAGCTTCGGATCATGGGCCACCACCGCCTTGAGATAGCTGTCCGCCGCCGCCTGCAGGCAGGCGCGGTCACACAGCAGCTGCGGGTCCTGGACGGGCGCCGAGGAGCCTTCCGAAGTTGCGATGCGGGTGCGCCCGCCCCGATCGCGGGTGTGGCCGGCCGCAGGCCGGTCACGATCATCGGCGGCCGGATCGGCGTGCGCACGTCGCGCCGGGCCGAACGTCAGCAACGCGGCAGCGAGCGCGATCACGGTCGTGCATCTGAGATCCAGCATGCTCCTTCCTCTAAGAATGCGTCACCTGCAGGATACTGTGGCGCAGTTCCTCGTTGAGCACCACCTGCGCATCGGCCGCCACGTGCATCAGGACCTCATCGAACTCGAGTTTGCCGGCGCCGGTGGCGCGGACCACGCGGCGCTTGCGCAACAGGTCGATGAAGTTCTCAAACAGCGCCCGGTCGAAGAACTCCGGGGAATTGAAGCCGTACAGCAGCGACATGCGCTGGGCCATCAGATGGCAGCGCTCCTCCAGCTGTGACTGGCTGATCTGGCCGCTGCCGGCCTGCAGCAAGAGCGAGATGGCGAGATAGTAGCGCTCAATGGTCTGGATGGTGGACTGCTGCAGCAGTGATAACTGCATGGCCTGCGGGGAGGTCGGCGCCGAGCGGCACCAGTCGCCCGCGGCGTTGTGCTCCAGCAGCCCCTGCGCCTCGAGCGTCGCCAACATCGCATCGAGCGCGGCGGGGACCTCCTCCTCCGGCCAGATCAGGAACAGTTCCGCGGCAATGTACGGATAGATGCGGCCCGTGAGCCGCAGGATGTCCGCGTGGTTCATCGAGGCATTGCCGGCAAAGGCGCAGGCGATCAGCGAGGGCAGCGCGAACAGGTGCACGATGTTGTTGCGGTAGTAGGCGGCGAGCACCGCGGCCTCATCGCTCATCTGCACCAGATCCCCGAGCGGGTGCGGGCGGCGCGTGATGACCTTCATTTCTTCGCCGTACGCGACGATCTGCTGCGCCGACAGCTCGGTCACGGTCACATGAGTGCTGTAGGGACAGTCGGCAAGCAGCGCCTTGAGCAGGTTCAACTGGCGCAGCAGATCGGCGGCGACCAGGGTGCGGCGCGGCGAGGCCAGCAGCGCTACGCCCAAGAGGCCAATCGGGGTCACCGCGGCCGCCGCATTGATGTTGCGCATCACCTGCGTCGCCAGCTCCGCCACGGCCGCGTTCAGCCAGGGCAGACGCCCCTCCTCGGCCGTCAGGCGGGTGCGCCACTGGCTGTCATGCCGATCCAGCAGCGCATCCAGATGAATGGGCTCGCCGATGTTGACGTGCACCTTGCCGAATTTTTCCTTCAGCCGCGGCAGCGTACGCAACAGACCCCAGAAGCTTTCCTTCTCCTTGGGCTTGCCGGAGAGCTCGCCGATGTAGGTGTTGGCTTCCATGATGCGCTCGTAGGCGAAGTACACCGGCAGGAACACGATGGGCCGCACCGGCGCGCGCAGGAAACCGCGCAGCGTCATGGTCAGCATGCCGGTCTTGGGCTGCAGCAGCCGCCCGGTGCGACTGCGACCGCCCTCGATGAAGTACTCGATGGAATGGCCCCGGGCCATGATCGCCGCGAGGTAGCTCATGAACACGATCATGTACAGGGCATTGCCGCGCAGACTGCGGCGGATGAAGAACGCGCCGCCCTTGCGCAGGTAGCGACCGACCACCGGCATGTTGAGATTCAATCCGGCGGCGATGTGCGGAATGGCGTAGCCGTTGCGATAGATCACATACGACAGCAGCAGATAGTCCATGTGGCTGCGATGGCAGGGCACGTAGATGATCTCATGGCCATCGGCGACCTTCGCCAGCGCCTCGGCGTTGCCGAAATCCACGCCATCGTAGATGCGCGTCCAAAGCCAGCTGAACACCCGCTCCAGAAAGCGCACGAAGGCCGGCGAATAATTGGCGGCGATCTCGTAGGCGAGCTTGCGCGCCCGGATCAGGCCCGCGCGCCGCGTGATCTTCTTCTCGCGCACCTCAAGTGCCACGGCCGCGCGTACCGCCCGCGTACGCAGGATCCGTCCGACGATCGTGCGACGGTGCGACAGATCGGGCCCGATGCGCGCCGCGCGCTGGCGCGCATACCGCACCCGCAGCGCCCGCGCGACCCGTCGGCATTGCACCACGGTCGGCGCATCGCCGCCCAGCAGGCTGCGCAGTGAAATCGGCTCATCGAGCTCGAGCAGGGTATTGCGCCCGTTGAAGATCACCTGGAAGAACCGGCGCACCCGTGAGGTGATGGCCCAGTCATCTGCCAGCAGCAACCGGAACCAGGAGGCCTCGCGCTGCGGCGCGCGTCCCCAGAACACGGCCGCCGGCACCAGATCCACGTCCACGGTCGAATCAGCCCGCAGCACATCCACCAGCTTCGCCAGGAGCGGCGGCGGGCGGCGATCGAGCGGTTCGCCGCCGCGCGGATCGAGATAGAAAAACGAGCGCAGCTCCGGGCTTTGCGCCAGCAGCCGCTTGCGCGGTCGCGGCAGCTTCAGTTTCACGCAGGCGGCGTGCAGCACTGCAAAATCGGTGAGGCTGCGGTGCTCCATCACGTAGCAAAGCGGCTGGCCGCGCCCCAGCAGCCGGGTCGCTGCATCCGCGGGCAGCGTGGTGAAGCGCACCCACAGCGTCAGGATCCGTCGCAGCAGCCACGCCATCGCCTATTCGCCCGAAGCCGGCATGTCCAATGAGATCAGAAAGTACTCGAACAGGTAACGGATCAATCGCATCTGGCCATCCAGGCGATGATCATCGTGGAGCAGATGCAGGGAGGCGCCGTGCTCGCGCGCGAAGCGCGCACTGTCCTCGTAGGGCACCACCTCGTCCTGCCAGCCGTGCACCACCATGGTCGGGCAATCGAGTACGCCCTTGCGCAGCGGCGGCAGCCCTTCCGCATAGATCGCCGGCGCCATCAGGAACACGCCGCGGGCATGCAGGTGCGAGGCGGCGGCCACCGATACATAGGCGCCGACACTGGACCCCACCAGCACCAGTTCGCCCTGCAGATCCTTGCAGAAATCCATCAGGTGCGCGAGGCGGCCCGACGCTGAGTCGATGCCGCGGTAATCCACCGATTCGGGCTCGTAGCCCTCGGCGCGTGCGGTATCGGCGAGCACGGTGATCTTGCGACCCCAGGGGCCGCTTTCCTGTCCATGCGAAAAGACTACATACCGGGTGGTCACGGGTTCATATCTTAGCTCAGGCGTTGAGGATCGCGGTCTCGATCTCCCAGTCGACGCGACGCGGCGATGTCGCCTGCCGGTTGATGCTCACCGGACGGACCCGACTGCCCGCCGGATGATGTGTCACCAGCCAGCACTGCAGGATGCCGGCCTGTTGCAGCGCATAGCCGAACAACAGATTGATGGCGCCGGTGGCGATCGTGCTCGCGCGATTGACGCGCTCGTCCCACACCACCAGACAGCAGTCCTCGAATTCACCGGCGGCGAACGCGCCCTGGAATCGCAATGTCTCGAGGAACTGTTCGACCTGGTGGCCGGCGCGTTCCCGGGTCTGCGGCGAGTTCGGGGCCGTCAGCACCCAGCGCGTGCCGCGCTCGATGCTGTTCGCCAGCTGCAGCGCGAGGCGGTGCGCAGCCAGGTAATGCCCGTCGGCGGAGGCCGAAACCCCGGACGCCAGGGTGCAGCTGCGCGAGCGGCGCGCCGGGCCGGGGCGCAGCGGCTCCAAGGTGTTGATGCCCGCCTGCGCGAGCCGCTCGCCATGCTCGGCTTCGAGGGCAACGGCCGGACGCAGCATCGGACGCAGCGCGGGCTCCGCCGCGTAGTGGCTGCGCGCGAGCATGCCCGCCGCCGCCGCCCCGGGCGCGAAGTCCGCCATGCGGTTACGGAGCCGGTCGAACGCCAGGATGCGGGGAAAGAACATGGCCGCGTTGTCGCTGCGGAACGGCCACGCGGCCAGCCCGTCGAGAGCCTCCTGCGGCTGCGCCCAGCCGCGCGGCGGATCCACGATCTGCAGGGCGCGTCGTTCGCGGCAGAAGCGCTGCGCCACCAAGAGCGTGCTCATGCCCAGATCCTGGTCGCGCGTCAGCGGCGGGATGTACAGCAGGTCGAAGTACGAATCGGGCCCGAGCGCAAAAATGCCGGTGCGACGCGGCAGCGAGCCGATGATGTCGTAGTCGCAGAGCGGGCCGCCGTCATCGCCATCGGAATTGGCGCCGATGTATCCGACCACCGGCCCGACCGGTCCGACGCCGGTCGGATCCGGCCGCGAGGCGGGCACCGCCCCGACCACGCGCGCCAGCGCGGAGGACTGCAGGATGTCGGCGACGAAACGCGCGCTGCCCGGCTCGACCGACAGATTACGCAGGATCTCCTGTTCCTGGACCTGCTCGGAAGCGGGCACGGCCAGACGCTGCACGATGAGATTGAAGCGATCCGGCGCGCCGACGCCGTCGTAGTCCACCGCCGCACGAAGGTATTCGCGCGAGCCCGGATTGACGGCCATGAGCCGCAGGGCAGCCGCGCCGGCGGGGAGCGTGAGGGTCGCCGAGCGCGCGCCGTTCACCGCGCGCACGATCAGCGCTTCGCGGCCACCGTTGGCGAAGAACTGTTCGACCGCATAGGACAGCACGGAGGGTTGCCACAGGCCGCCGAAGATCTGCTGGAATCCGGCGAAGCTGCGGATCGCTATCGGTTGGGCTACGGGGCCTTTGAGGGTGCGGCCGACAAAGGCGGTGACGCCGGCGGGAACGCGCTCGATCGCACTCCCGGGTCCCAGAAGGATTTTCGAATCTGCCTCGGAAACTCCGTGCACAGCCACCCGCACCTTAAGTGACCGGCGGCACTCTAACAGGTTTTGCTAAGACGAATTGCGGCGGCTCAACCGCCCGACTTGTGCGCCCCCGGCGCCGGCACCTGATGATCCTGCGGATCCGAGTCGCCCATCATCTGGTCGAAGGTCTTCTCGTCCATCGGCAGATCGCTCTTGCCGTCCCAGGAGGCGCCGGCGGGCAACTCGTTCTCCACCTTCGTGGCGCTGGCGAGCACCTTGTCGACGCTGGCGTCGGTCAGGGTCACCGGCACGATGAGTCCGCGTGGCTCATGAGCCAGCTGCATCACCAGATCCCAGTCCACGGTCTCACCGCGATCCTTGAGTTGCTTTTGCACCGGCTTGCCCAGCGATTTCGACAAGAGCGCGGCCTGCGCCTTCTTCCAGTCGCGACGGTCATCTTCCAGGGAGCCGAAGGACTGCATGACGAGCTGACCGTTGTCCCAGCCGAACACGTAAGGCTGGTTCACTACGTGCACCTGCGTGCCGATCGGAATCTTGTCGAAGAGCTCCAGGATGTCTTCCGGGAAGAGCCGAATGCATCCATGGCTGGACCGCAGGCCGACACCAGCCGGCTTGTTGGTGCCGTGAATCAGATAGCCGGGCCAGGTCAGGTAGAACGCCCGGTTGCCCAGCGGATTGTCCGGTCCGGGACCGACCACCGCCGGCAGCACATCGCCGTTTTCCTTGTGCTCCTTGATGACCGAGATCGGCGGATGCCAGGTCGGGTCCTTCTGGCGGCGCACGATTTTCGTGGTGCCCTCGGGCGTCGACCAGCCTACCTTGCCGATGCCGATCGGATGCGTGAACACGACCTGGGTCTCGCCGGCCTTGTGCGGCGGAAAGTAGAACAGGCGCATGGCCGCGATATTGATCACGACCCCGTCGTGGGGCGCATCCGGCAGCACGAAGCGGGTCGGCAGCACGATGGTCCGGCCGACGCCGGGCAGCCACGGATCCACGCCCGGATTGGCGCGCAGCAGTTCCTCATAGCCCAGGTTGAAGCGGCGCGCGAGGTCGGTGAGCGTGTCGTCCTTGCCGACCGTGGTCTGCTGCAGGTCCCCGATGACGTTCTGGTCGGCATCGATCAGTTCGAAGCGCGAGGTTTCCTGCGGCGCCGCCAGCGGAGGCGGAGGCGGGGGCGCGAGGGCAACCGGGGCCGCTGGCGCCTTGTGCGTAGACCAGGGCGCGCCGACCAGCGAACAGGCGGCCAGCGGGCAAAGCGCGAGCGTCGCGAGCGTGACGCGAAATGGAGACAGTGTGCGTGTCATGATCCGACGATTATGACACTACTGGGGGCTACACCAAAAAAAAGCCCCGGGCAAAAGCCCGGGGCCGAGAATGCGGACTTTCGATGAAGGGAAGGAAGTCCGCTAGGGGATCAGGTGCTCAATGCAGACGGGCCCAGTGCAGGATGCGGATGTCATCGCTCGTGAGGGCAAAACTTTGCGCAAGCAACGAGCGCAATTCGCGCGTGCCCGCGGTCTGCTCAAGCGGATGCCGCAACTCGACCACACCGCTCCACTCGCTCGACTCCGCGGCGGATTCGACCGCCGCCAGCGTCGGCTGGTCTGCCGTGACGAAGTGTGTGTAGTACTTTGCGGCCATGGTTCAAAGAGTAGGTTTAACCCGGGCTATGGCGCCGTGAAACGCTCCACAGATCCTTTGCGCCGGATACGATTCGTAATCGGACATAACGTCGGGAACGTGCGCTGATGGGTCGCTATCGAGCTCCGCAGGTACCCGGTTCACAATTCATCACACCCGAGGGCAGCGCGCGGTTGCGCGCGGAGCTGGATGTGCTGTGGCGCACGGAACGTCCGCGCGTCACGCAGGCCGTGCAGGAGGCGGCGGCCCAGGGCGATCGCTCCGAAAATGCCGAATACATCTACGGCAAACGGCGCCTGCGCGAAATCGACAGTCGCGTGCGCTTTCTGCGCCAGCGCCTGGATGGCATGACAGTGGTGGATCAGCCGCCCGCGGATGTCACGCGGGTATTCTTCGGCGCCTGGGTGACGCTCGAACGCGGGGACGGCCTCGAGGTGCGCTACCGCATCGTCGGCCCCGATGAAACCGACGCGCCGAGCGGTTACATCAGCATGGATTCACCGCTCGGGCGCGTGCTGCTGGGCAAAGGACTCGACGCGCAGGTGACGGTAGTACTGCCTTCCGGCAGCACCACCTTCACGATCGTCGCGGTGGACTACGTGCCTACCAGATGACCCGGACGTTCTTGAATTGCCACGGATCGCTCTTGTCGATGTCCTCGGGGAAAAGCCGTTCGCGCTCGGTGAGCGGGGTCCAGTCGGTGTAGGCGCCGACCATCTTGCCCCAGTACGGCTGACTGATCTGGATGTTGCGCCGGAAATCGATCTCGTCCGGCTCGACCAGGCCGCAATTCGGATTCTCCATGGCCCATACCATGCCCGCGAGACACGCCGAGGTGACCTGCAGGCTGGTCGCATTGTTGAACGGCGCGAGATTGCGCGCCTCCTCGATGGTCAGCTGCGAGCCGTACCAGTAGGCATTCTTCTTGTGCCCGGCCAGCAGCACGCCCAGCTCGTCGCGGCCGCTCACCACATCCTCAGTCATGATCCGCTTCTTCTCCTGGACCATGAAGTTGCGACCCGCGAACTCGTGCATCGATGCGATGGCGGCATCACAGGGGTGATAGGCGTAATGCGCGGTGGGCCGATACACCACGTTGGCGCCCTCGCGCACCGTCAGGTAATCGGAGATCGAGATCGCCTCGGAGTGGGTGATGCAAAAGCCATGGAAATGGCCCGCGAGCGGCGTCCAGGTGCGCACGCGCGTGGCGGCGCCGGGCTGTGTCAGATAGATCGCCGCGCCGTTGCCGAAATCGTGACGTTTGCCGTCACGGGGAAAATTGCGCTCATGGGTGCCCCAGCCCAGCTCCGCAGGCTGCGCACCCTCGCTGACGAAACCGTCCACCGACCAGGTATTCACGAACTCACCCAGGAGCTTCGCGCGCGAGGAGGCCTGGGTGTCACGCTCGGCGATATGGATGACGCGGATGCCGAGCGTGTTGGCGAGCGCCGCCCAGTCCTCTTTCGAGGCGGGATTGCCGGCATCGATGCCGGTGTCGGCCGCGATGTTCAACATGCCCTGCTTGACCAGGTGCGACACCATGCCCGGATTGGCACCATGCGTCACCACGGCCGTCGGCGCGCGCTGGTTGCCGGCCCGCAGGCTGAGCGCCTCCTCGCGCAACGCATAGTTGGTGCGGCGCGCCGCGCTCAGCGTCGGGTCCGTGTAGCCACCCGCCCAGGGTTCAACGCAGGTGTCCAGGTACATGGCGCCCTTCTCCCAGCAGAAGCGGATCAGCGCGATGCTCGAGACGTCGACCGAAACGTTCAGCAGGAAATCCCCGCGCCCGACCAGCGGCGCGAGGATGCGGCGGAAGTTATCGCGGGTCAGGGCTTCGTTGATGCGCTTCACCCCGAAATGCTCGGCCTCCGCGCTGCCTGAATCATCGGCGGTCACGATGGTGATGCGATCCGGTGAGATACCGATGTGCCGCAAGATCAGCGGCAAGACTCCCTGGCCGATGCTGCCGAAGCCCACGAGGACGATGCGGCCAGGAAAATCGATATGTACCGGGTGTTTTGTCATGATTACCGCCAGTGTGGGGGAAAAGTACGCTCATACCCCGGCAGCGCCGCAACGCGACTGATCCAGCGCTCCAATGCCGGATAGTTGGCCGCCAGGGGTAGGAAGCGGGTGGACAGCGCGCGGGCCGCTGGCTTGTCCAAGGCGCGCAGCAGCAGCTGCAGTGCCGGGAATATCACAATATCGGCGGCCGAGAAGCGCTCGCCCACCACCCAGGCCGATCGCGACAGGCGCGCCTCGATGGAGCGCGCTTCGCGAGCCACCACGTGCATGGAGTCCGCCAGCGCATCGATGTGCTCCTGGGCCTCCCCGTCGAAGACGGCCCGCACGATCTTCATCAGGTGCTCCTCGACGTAGGCCTGGTATTCACAGATCACGCGCATGATCACGCCGGCCTCCTCCGGGGACTGGCCGAAAATCGGTGGCTCCGGATATTTGAGATCCAGGTAGTACAGGACGGCCAAGGACTCGAACACCACATAGTCACCGTCTTTGAGGATCGGAACACGGCCACGGAAATTCAGGCCGAGGATCTGCGGCGACTTGTGCTCCTGCCGCGAGAACTGCAGCAGATGACTGGTATAGGCCAGCCGCTTGTGCTCGAGCGCGAGCAATACGCGCCAGGAATACGGGCTGCCGCTGCCCCAATAGACTTCAATCGCCATATACTTGATTCACAAGGCTGTCAGGATGATTGTACCTTGGAATTGCCATTGCACCTGATCGAGCCTGTCGAGCTCGCCGCGGCGCTCGCCGCACCTGGAACCGCGCCACCGGTGGTGGTCGATTGCCGCCACGATCTGTCACGCCCGGACTGGGGACGACGGGAATTTGCCGCCGCGCATATCCCGGGCGCGGTGTTTGCCGACCTCGATCGCGACCTGTCCGCTGCCGTGACGGCGCAGTCCGGACGGCATCCGCTGCCCGATGCACTGCGGCTCGCGGAGTTCCTGGGCGCCGCGGGCGTTGCTGCCGATACGCACGTGGTCGCCTACGACCAGGACAAGTCGATGTTCGCGGCGCGGCTGTGGTGGCTGCTGCGCTGGCTTGGCCACCCGCGGGTTTCAGTTTTGAACGGGGGCATTGCCGCCTGGCGGGCGGCGGGGCTGCCCCTTGAAAGCGTCGTGGCGGCGCGCGTCGCGCGCCGTTTCAGCGTGCGACGGGCGCTGGTTGAGCCCGTCACCACCGCCCAGGTGCAGCAGGGTCTGGCGCAGGGTCAGATCCTGTTGCTGGATGCGCGCGCCGCGGACCGCTTCGCCGGGCAGAACGAGACCATCGATCCCATCGCAGGCCATGTGCCGGGTGCGCGCAATCACCCCTTCGCGCTGAACCTTGCGGCGGACGGCCGCCTGCAGCCGGCCGCGGTCCTGACATCGCAGTGGCGGGCCGTGCTCGGCGCCACGCCGCCGACCCGCGTCGTGGCGATGTGCGGCTCCGGCGTCACCGCGTGCCACAACCTGCTCGCCATGGAACTCGCGGGCCTGCCCGGTGCCCGCTTGTATGCGGGCTCCTATAGCGAGTGGATCCGCGACCCCACCCGCAACGTCGCCATCGGTCCGGCCTGAGATGAGTGTCATCCGCCTGTCCCGGTTTTTTGGTATCGTCCGCGATTCGTGAACGGTACAAACCAAAAAGGTCCTGGCCAGGCGTGGACTACGGAAGACTCGCTGGACCTTTACCATGTGAATGCGTGGGGCAAGGGCTACTTCTCCATCAATGATGCGGGCCACGTCATCGTGCGCCCCGACACGCTGCCCGGCGGCCAGACCATCGATCTGTTCGAGGTTGTGGAAGGTCTGAAAGCCCGCGATCTCACCGCCCCGGTGGTGGTACGTCTGTCGGACATTCTGGCCAACCGGCTGCGCAGCCTGCACGCCGCCTTCGCGCAGGCCATCGCCGAGAACGAGTACGCCAACAAATACGCCGCGGTATATCCGATCAAGGTGAACCAGCAGCGGCTGGTCGTGGAAGAGGTCTACAAGTACGGGCGCGAATTCGGCTTTGGCCTGGAGGTCGGATCCAAGCCCGAGCTGCTGGCCGTCATGGCCATGACCGAGAGCGCGCCGGACCGCCTGATCATCTGCAATGGCTTCAAGGATCACAGCTATCTTGAAGCTGTCGTGCTCGCGACCAAGCTTGGTCGCAGCATCATCCCGGTCATTGAAAACTTCGAGGAGCTGGGGGTACTGCTGACGCTCGCCGAGACCTACCAGGTGCGGCCACGACTCGGCGTGCGCGTGAAACTCTCCAGCGAAGGCTCGGGGCGCTGGCGCGACAGCAACGGCGCCAAATCCAAGTTCGGCCTGTTCATCACCGAGATCCTCGATCTGTTCAAGGTGCTGAAGGACCGCGACATGCTCGACTGCCTGCAGCTCGTGCACTGCCATCCGGGCAGCCAGCTGCAGGACATCCGGCGCGTCAAGGAGTCCATCACCGAACTGGCCCATGTGTACGCGGAGCTGCACATCATGGGCGCGGGCCTGAAGTACATCGATGTCGGCGGCGGCCTGGGCGTCGACTACGACGGCAGCGGCACCAACTTCGCCTCCTCCATGAACTACACGCTCAATGAATATGCGAGCGATGTGGTCTACCGGATCGCGAGCGTTTGTAACGGCCGCGATATTCCGCACCCGATGATCATCAGCGAATCCGGACGCGCGATCGCGGCCTATCACAGTGTGCTGATTTTCAACACCCTGGGCTCCTCGGCGCTCGACCGCTTCCGCGTGACCGGCCGTGAATCCGACGACTACCCGGGCGTGGATGAGTTGCCGCAGCCCGTGCAGGATCTGTTCGTGGCCTACCGCGCCATCAACGAACGGCGCCTGGTGGAGTGCTATCACGACGCCCAGACGGCGCGTGAGCAGGTCCTGCAGATGTTCAATCTGGGGCTGCTGTCACTGGAATTCCGGGCGCTGGCCGAACGCCTGTACTGGGCCACCTGCGCCCGGATCCGGGACGTGTGCCGGCGCCTCGATGAAAGTCCGGAGGAGCTGGCGGATCTGGAGTCGATCCTCTCGGACATCTACTTCTGCAACTTCTCGGTCTTCCAGTCACTGCCCGACAGCTGGGCCATCGACCAGCTGTTCCCGATCATGCCCATTCACCGGCTCAACGAGCAGCCGACCCGCACCGGTGTGCTCGCCGACATCACCTGCGACTCCGACGGCAAGATCGATCGCTTCGTCAGTCACCGGGAAATCAAGCGCACCCTGGAGCTGCACGAGCTGTTGCCGGGTGAGGATTACTACCTGGCCGCGTTTCTGGTCGGGGCGTACCAGGAAACGCTCGGCGACCTGCACAACCTGTTCGGCGACACCCATGTGGTGCACATCCGCCTGCTCGAGGAAGGCGGCTGGTGGATCGAGGAAGTCGTCAAGGGCGACACCGCCAACCGCGTGCTCGAGTACATGGAGTACAACGTGGCGGAACTCTATCCGGCGCTATCGCGAGACTGCGAGCGCGCCGTGCGCGATGGACGCATGACCCTGGCGGAGAGCCAGCAGGTGAAGCGTTTCTACGAAGGCGAGCTCAATGGCTACGCCTACCTCGAGCCGCCGGGCAGCTGATTGCTTCCCCCAAACAGCGGGAGTAGCATATTTTTCGTACGCTCGGTGTGTGAGAGAACCGGATGACGACGATCTATGTGGGCAATCTGCCCTTCAACGCCACGGAACAGGACCTTCGGGCCCTCTTCGAAAGTCACGGGGCCGTGGAATCAGTCAAGCTCATCAATGATCGCGAGACCGGCAAGCCGCGCGGCTTCGGTTTCGTGGACATGGCGCAAGCCGATGCGCAAGCCGCGATTCAAGCACTGAATGGCCAGCAGCTGGGCGGTCGCCCGCTGCGGATCAACGAAGCCCAGGAGCGACCGCAGCGGCCGCGCCAGGGCGGCGGTCCATTCCGCCGCTGAGTCGGGTCGGGTGAACCGATGCCAAGGGGCGCTGTGGTCGCGCAAGCCCTTTCAGCTGGCTTTCACCACATTTCCTTGAGACGCGCGCCGACATCCATTGCCGCGGTGGCGCTCGCATCGTCCAACGCCACCTCGGCGCCGTTGGCGGCATGCACCACGGTGGCATCAAAGGCCTTCAACACCTTCTCGGACATGAAACGGCTGCGGCCCCCATAGACGTGCCCGTCGGAGGACTTCGGCTGACTGGTGATCTGGAACTTCAGCGGGCAGTACAGCATGAGTTCATTGCGTGCCCGGGTCATGGCGACGTACAGCAGCCGCCGCTCCTCTTCGATCAGCTCGGGCTTGCGGGTTGCGAATTCCGAAGGGAAACTGCCGTCGACCACATTCAGCAGATACACCGTATCCCATTCCATGCCCTTGGCCGAATGAATGGTCGAGAGCACCAGGTAGTCCTCATCCTGGTTCGGCTTGCCGGCCAGATCGCTGGTCGCATCCGGCGGATCGAGCGTGAGCTCGGTGATGAAGCGTTCGCGCGAGGTGAACTGTCCGGACAGCAGCTCCAGCTGGTCAAGATCGCCGATGCGGGTGTGGACGCTTTCATAGATGCGTTCCAGGTGCGGCTTGTACCACTCGCGCACCAGGCGCACCTGCCCCGGCCACTCGCGCTGCGGATCCATCAGGATCTGCATCAGCTCCGAGAGCTTCTCGAGATCAACCGGCGCCACATGCGGGGCGGCGAAGCCCGCCAGCGCGCCGGCGGCGTGCTGCTGGGCCTCCAGGTGGGCGATCGCGCGCTGTGCATTCGCCGGCCCCATGCCCGGCAATAGTTGCAGCGCCCGAAACGCCGCCATGTGATTGCGCGGATTGTCGGCCCAACGCAGCAGTGCCAGCAGGTCCTTCACATGCGCCGCCTCGAGGAAGCGCAATCCGCCGTACTTGACGAACGGTATCTGGCGCCGCGCCAGCTCCACTTCCAAAAGATCGCTGTGGCTGCCGCTGCGAAACAGCACCGCCTGGCGTCGCAGCGGCACGTGGGCTTCCCGGCGCCGCAGCACCTCGCTGCAGATCGATTCGGCCTGCGTAGCCAGATCATCCACGGTAACCAGCCGGGGCCGCTGTCCCGCACCGCGCGCGGCCAGCAGGTGCTTGCGAAACTGGCGCGGCGCATCGGCCATGAGCGCATTGGCGCCGTCCAGCACCTGCTGGGTTGAACGGTAGTTCTGCGCCAGCGTGATCACTTCCGCGTGCGGCTCGAACTGCTCCGGAAAATTCAGGATGTTGTCGATGGTCGCGGCGCGGAACGAATAGATCGCCTGCGCATCATCGCCCACGACGGTGAGTCCACGGCCGTCGGGCCGCAGCGCGCGCAGGATCTGGGCCTGCAGCGCATTGGTGTCCTGGTATTCATCCACCAGCACATGATCGAAATGCCCGCTGACATGCTGGGCCAGCTTCGCCTCTCCCATCATGATGTGCCAGTAGAGCAGCAGATCGTCATAGTCGAGGATGCCGTAGCTTTGTTTGCGCTGCACGTAGGCGCGATACAGCTGGGTGAGCTCGTCTTCCCACTGCGCGCACCAGGGGTATTGCTCGTCCAGCGATTCGCGCAGGCTCTTCTGGGTATTGACCCGATGCGAATAGATGGCAAGACAGGTATCGCGCCTCGGGAAGCGCTGGTCCTTGCCATCGAACCCGAGCTCCTGGCGAATCGCGTCGATGAGATCCGCGCTGTCGCCGCGGTCGATCACGGTGAACTGCGGATCAAGCCGCAGGTGCCGCGCATAGTGGCGCAGCAGACGGTTGGCCATCGAATGGAAAGTGCCGGCCCAAGACAGGCGCTGCGCGAGGACCTGATTGAGTCCCCCGAGGGGTTCATTCATGGCCTGTTTGACGATGTCGCGCGCGCGACGGCGCATTTCCTGGGCGGCACGGCGCGTGAAGGTCAGCATCAGGATACGGGCCGGGTCGACGCCGTTCATCGCCAGGTGCGCCACGCGATGCGCCAGGGTATTGGTCTTGCCGGTGCCCGCGCCGGCGATGATCAGCAGCGGCCCCGCCTCGACACCCTTGTCGCCCGCGTTCTCGCCCACCTTGCCGATGAAGGTGACGCTCTGCTCCGCGCCGCGGGTTTCCCCGAAGGTCGCCGCCTTGCGCTGGGCGCTATTCAATGTGGCCAGGTATGCGGGGGTCGCCATGGCCGAGGACTATACGAGCTGGCGGTTTGCCAGGCTATGGATCAGTGCACAAGCCGGCGCCGGATCCGCCGCACCCCCGTCGTGGATAAACCGTGGGCCCGGTAGGTCCAGAAACGCATCCGCGCAGCGCGGCGACTGCGCCACCCAGGTGGCATCCCGGTGTCCGGGATGGCGCCTGCCGTCGGCGGCGCGCGCCTGCAGACGTTCCTGCCGCAGGGGTTCCGCGACGCGGCACAGCACCTGCGTGCACGACAGCGGCATATGGTGCGCCAACAGCGCCTGCACGGCGGGCTCATGCTCGCCGGGCCGGAAATTTCCCTCCAGTACCACCGCGCCGGCCACCCCGAGCTGTTCGTCCGCGAGCGCAAACAGCACCGCAAAACTTGCGTCACTGAGACGGCTGGAGAGGCCGCGGTCGTCGGCCCCGAGCACATCCAGCAGCGGCTCCTTGACGGCATCCTTTGACAGCAGGGGCGCGCCCAGCGCGCGTGCCAGAGCACGCGCCAGGGTCGTCTTGCCGGTGGCCGGCAGACCCGTGACCAGAAACACCCTGCGCGCAGTCATCAGATATCCTAGCGCCAATGAGCACACTCAAGAGCACGCAGCAGTACAAGGGTCGCGTCATCAGCGTGACGGTGGACGATGTGGTTCTGCCCAACGGACGACAGGCGGCGCTCGAAGTGGTGCACCATCCGGGCGGCGCGGCCGTCGTCGCCTTGAACGACCTGAAGCAGATGTGTCTGCTGCGCCAGTACCGTTACGTCGCCGGCGGCTGGATCTGGGAGTTGCCCGCCGGAAAACTCGAACCAGCCGAAGCGCCGGAGGCCACCGCCCGTCGCGAACTCACCGAGGAGGCCGGCGTGGTCGCCACCGACTGGGTGAGCCTGGGGTCGCTGTTGAGTTCGCCCGGGGTGTTCTCGGAGGTCATCCACCTGTACCTGGCGCAGGGCCTCTCGGCCGCCCGCTCGGCGCTCGAGGACAGCGAGGTGCTCGAGGTGCATTGGGTGAACTTCGGGCAGGCCTGCGATATGGCCCTCTCCGGGGAGCTGCGCGATGCCAAGACCATCATCGGGGTGCTGCGCGCCGCCCACCACCTGGGCCTGTCGCTTACACACAGCTGACCCCCCGACCCCCCCAACCCCCTAAGGCCCCCTCGGCCCTGTCGCTAAAATTCGACTATTCCGTGACATGTTGCGCAGCCGTGGCGCAGGCGCAACCCTAGACTTCCCCGTGAAGGAATCTGCCTTGGGTGTGACTTAATCACCGTGAATCGCAAAAAGGACAGTCGCAAACCGGTAAGTCCGCCAAGCGCTGCCGCCGAAACCGCGGAGCGCCGGCGCGTCGGCAAGATTGTGCGCGATGACCGGGATACCGCGACTGTCGAGTGGGTGGACGCGCCGCCGAACCTCGAACGGATACCGCTGACCGTCGAGGGGAGCCTCGCGCGGGGCCTGCGGCGCGCGCCGACCGGCTACAACCCGTATGAGACGGTTGCGCCGAGCAAGCCCGCGCCTCCGGACAGCCGTCCCGCGAAACGCGACCTGCGCAAGCTCTCGGCGTGGATCAAGCAGATGCGCGAGATCGAAGAGCGCAAAAGGCGCGCCGACGACGAGGACGACGACGAGGAGTGAGGTTGCCGTCAGTGCGCCCGCTGATTTGCCGGCACCGGCAGCACGCCGAGTTCGCGCAGCAGCCGCCAGGACCTGCGGCTGCCGGTACGAATCCAAAGTTCATACAATCGCAGCGCATCGGCGTTGGACTTGACGCATGAACTCTCGCTGATCTCATTCAGCGCATCCACCAGCGGCTGGAACTTGCCGGCGAGCTCCGCGAACACGCGGCCCAGGGCATTGCCGCGCCGGCTACGCTCCGTGTCCGCCAGGGTCGAGTACGCCTGTGCGCCCATCGAGATGTGGTAATCGATGTCGACGAGCTTCCTCGCGAAGCTGCGGGCGAAAAACCCGGCGATGAACAGCGACACATCGCCAAGGCGCTGCAGACCCCGCTGGCGCTCGGCCAGCGTCGGGGCGGCGAGTGCTTCGGACAGCATCGCCACCAGGGGTTTGAGCCGCAGGCCATCGGCCGTCGGCTCGAACAAGGCCTCGGAGCGGGCAAACAGGGTCAGGACATTGACGACGTAGTGCTGGGTGTGATCGCCCACGGCAAGCTGCTGCTTGCCCAGCGCTGCGTGCAGGCTGTCGCGGAAGTACTCGGTCAGGCTCGCGACCGGAAGGACCTGACGTGCTGCGCTTGGATCCGACATGGCAGTCCTCGCATGAGAGCCCCCTCATTACGAATACTATCGGCACCGCATTGAATCAGAACCGTGAGGCGTGTCCCAATCCAAACATGCCGCCCTACAACTTGCTATTGCTGCGCTTGCGCAGCCGGATGTAGGCGTCCGCCGCCGTGCCATAGAGCAGGTCGCCGT